>FRDC01001167.1_pt1 | contig 39675 bp, 52 predicted proteins | sample 1106171 | NCBI WGS metagenome assembly FRDC01 (sample SAMEA3930566, study PRJEB13176) | freshwater metagenome | biome: Drinking water system; feature: drinking water; material: water | place: Singapore | collected 2014-12-20 | reverse complement strand
GTCCTGTCCGTCAAGGTCCGGCCGGACATCGACACCGCTGTGACGGGGGTCGTCAGTGCCGAAATCGCGCTGACCCGCACGACCGCCGTCGGCACCGGGGGAACAGCGGCAGTGCTTGATGGCACCACATTGACCGCGCCGACCTTCGCGGAACTGGATACCGCCAGCCCCGCGCTGGACGCGGACATCACCGCGCGGCTTGCGCCCACGGCCGGGGCCACCGCCGGGGCGCTGCTGGGCATCCGGCACGTTTTCACCGAAGAGACCAACGCCGGTGCATCGCTGGTTGCCGCCCTGGGTGCCGAATTCGTCCACGAGGACTATCCGATCATGCTGCGGCAGAACCAGGGCCTGCGGCTGGTGCAAGGCGCAGTGGCCTCGGTTGGCACCCTGAACTTCGAGATCCTCTTTGAAACGGTAAGCTGACATGCTGCTCCCGCTCCTCCTTGGGCAGGGATCGGGCGGCGGCAGCACCAGCCAGATCACCAGCTACACCGGCGCGCCAGAAATCGCCGAGAACATCACGTTCGACGGGGTGCCGGGACAGGTCTTCCGCTGGACCGGCGCGGGCAGCTTTGTTCCGGTCGCCGGGGCCACGATTTACTACCTGCTGGTCGCGGGCGGTGGCGGTGGCGGCTCTGCATGGTTCGGGTTTGCGGCGGGTGCCGGTGCCGGGGGCGGTGTTCTGGGCGGGCTGACCTCAAGCACGTTCATTGCCACTGCCTCCACTTACACGGTGACCGTCGGGCTTGGCGGGCTTGGGTCGTCCGATTCTTACTTGCGCGGCGGAAGTGGCGGCAATTCGTCGATCACGGGCACGAACGCGCCCGCAGCGGCCGTCAGCGGCGGGGGCGGCGGATCGCCGGATGGCGAGACAGCGGGCGGCAACGGCGGGTCGGGCGGCGGCGGATCGAACGGCGCGGCAGGCGGAACAGGGACTTCCGGGCAGGGCAACAGCGGGGCGGCATCAGCCGACGCGTTGACCGGCGGTGGTGGTGGCGGTGCTGGTGCAGCCGCGTCCGGCATCAACGGCGGAAACGGCATCACATCGTCGATCACCGGATCGCCGGTCACCTATGGCGGTGGCGGCGGCAGCGGCAGCAACACGACCATCGGCACCGGCGGGACCGGAGGCGGCGGTGCGGGTGGCAGCTATGCCGATCCGACACCAGAGAACGGTGTGAACGGGCTGGGTGGCGGCGGCGGAGCCGCATCGGCCAACACCGGTTCGCTTGTCAATGGCGGCAACGGGGGCGACGGCGTCGTCATCATCTTCGTCCCCTACGCGACGGGTGGAACCGGCGTCAGCGGGACGTCCTCGGTCACACTTGCCGGGGTCACCCAGTCCGCGACGGGTGGCGTCCCGGCGCGTGGCACCAGCGCCGTCACTCTGGCGGGGGTGACCCAGACCGCCGCGGGTCAGGTTGCCGCACGCGGATCCAGCGCGGTCACCCTCGACGGCGTTAGCCAAGCCGGTTCAGGACAGGTTCCCGTCCAGGGCGCCAGCTCGGTCGCTCTGGACGGCGTAACTCAGACGGCAAGCGGGACGGTCGGAACGCCAGCCGGTGTCTCTGGTGCCAGCGCGGTCACGCTCGACGGTGTTGCTCCATCGGCAGCGGGGCAGGTTCGGGTCGCCGGCAGCAGCGCCGTCCAGCTTGACGGCATCGCCCAGTCCGCCGCGGGCCGGGTTCCTGCGCAAGGCGCAAGTGCGGTCACTCTGGCAGGCGTGACGCAGTCCGGTGCGGGCCGGGTTCCGTCGCGCGGATCCAGCAGCGTAACCCTCGACGGCGTCACCCAGACCGCCACAGGCCGTGTCGCCGCTCGTGGGTCCAGCGGCGTCACCCTGGACGGCGTTGTCAGCCTCGCCGAGGGCCGGGTCGCGCTGCGTGGTGCCAGCGCGGTCACGCTCGACGGTGTAACTCAACAGGCCACGGGCATCGTCGGCCTGCCGGACATGACGGGCACCAGCCAGATCCAGCTGCAGGGCGTGACCCAGATTGCCCTTGGCAGAGTGTTTACCCCCGTCGAGGTCCCGTTTGATTGGGCCCCGCCCGTCGACCTGGCGCGATCCGCGATCATCGGGCAGGCCCTGCGCTTCATGCACCTGGCGCCGGTCAGCCGGCACGACCCGCAGTCGGAGCTTCTGCCCGCGCTCAATGCGGCCTTTGATGCGTCGATCGAGGAGCTGCTTTCCGCGGCCGACTGGTCCTTCGCATCGGTCCTTGCCGTTCTGCCTGGCGCGAGCCCGTTGCTTGAGCCTGAGCCCGACATGATGACCCTTTGCGTCCTTCCCGGCGACCTGGTGCAGATCCGCGACGTCAGGCCCACCCATTCCCGCTGGCGCGTCGACGGTGCGGTCCTGCGCACAGACGCGCCTCCTCCGGTCACCATCCGTTATACCGCGCGCATCAAGGTCGAACACGCTCTGCCCGCAAGCTTCCGCACCGCCGTGGCCTTGCGCATCGCCGTGCTTCTGGCAGCCCGCTGGGCCGGCATCACCGCCCAGCCCGATGAACTGGACGACCAGGCGCGCCAGGCGCTCAAGCAGGCCATGCGGGACGACACTCGACACGCATCTGCAACGCGCGCCTTTCCCCTGCCCGATCTTGGCTACGGGACGGGCGAGGCCGACTGGGCAATGGAGGCCGTGGCATGACGCGTACCAGCCCGCCACAAGTGAGCTTTTCCGCTGGGGAGATCGATCCGCTTCTGCACCGGCGCTTTGATTACCAGCGCTTCCAGACCGGCCTGGCCAAGTGCCGGGGCTTCCTGCCCCTGGCGCAAGGTGGCTTCACGCGCGCGCCCGGCACCCTGCGCAACGGCAACACGCGGGGCAACGCACAAGGCATCCTTCTGCCCTTCACCTTCGCCGTGAACGACGCCGTGACCTTGGAGTTCACCGACCTGCGCATGCGCGTCTGGCGTTATGGCGCGCTGGTCATGAGCGGTGGCAGCCCCTACGAGTTGGTCACCCCCTTCCCGCTGTCCTCCCTGTCGCGGCTCCAATGGGTTCAGTCGGCCGACGTGATCTATCTGGCGGACGGCCTGCGCCCCATCCAGGTCCTGTCCCGCTTTACGCTGGACAACTGGACCATCACGAATTTCCGACCGAACACCGGCCCGTTCCGGGTGCAGAACCTTGACCAGGCCAAGACGATTTCTGCCAGTGCCGCGACCGGTTCGGTAACCCTGACCGCAGCCGGTGGCAGCCTGTTCCAGGCGGGCCACATCGGTGGCCTCTTCGAGCTGAAGCCCACCAACAACACGGCCGTGCCTCTTTGGACGTCCAACGAGGCCCTGACTGTCGGGGCCCTGCGCCGGTACGGTCGGAACGTCTACCAGCTGACGGCCGGCACCAACGCCGGCACGAACCCCCCGATCCACTCGGAAGGCGAGGCTGCGGTCGACAATGCGACCCGCTGGCTGTTTCTTTCCGATGACACCGGCGTCGTGCGGATCACGGCCGTCGCGTCGGGCACTTCGGCCACCGCCACGGTGCTGAAGCGTCTGCCCGATGCCGTTGTCGGCAACCCGACCTATCGCTGGTCTGAGGGCGCGTGGTCCGACCTCTACGGCTATCCCTCCGCCATCGAGATCTTCGATCAGCGCCTGGTGGCGGCCGCCACCCCGATCGAGCCGAGAACCTTGTGGTTTTCCGCGGCGGGGGACTTTTCGGACTTCTCGCCAGGGGTCGAGGCCGACAGCGCCTTTGCCTATGCCATCGCCGGGGACAACACGGTCAACCGAATCCTGAACTTGCGGCGGGGTGCGACGGGTCTGCACATCTTCGCTCTTGGCGAGGAGTATTCCACCAGGTCGGACAGCAAGGGGCAGGTCATCGGGCCGACCACCGCCTTCTTCAGCTCGAATTCGTCCTTCGGGTCGCACACCGCCCGCCCCATCGCGCCCGGCGGCAACCCGATGTTCATCAGCCGCGATCGCCGCCGGGTGATCATGATGAACTACAGCTTCGAGGTCGATGCCAACCGACCCGTCATCCTGAGCCGCGCAAGCCAGCACCTGGGCAGCGAGCCGTTCGAGCAGCTGGTCTGGCAAGCCTCCCCGGAACCCATGGCATGGCTCCGCCGCGCATCGGGCGATCTGGCCGTCATGATCTACGACGCCGCAGAAGAGGTCCTGGGCTGGGCGACCGTTCCTCTGGCCGGCGGGATCTGCGAAGCGATCGCCGTGACGCCCAGCATCGATGGGAGCGCCGACGAGGTCATGATGATCGTCCGCCGGTCCATCAACGGTGACGACGTGCGTTTCGTCGAGACGATGACGCCGATTTTCGGGCTGCTGAACGGGACCCAGATGATAAGCGAGGCCTGCCATTACTTCGCGGCAGCCGAGTTCAGCGGGGCGCCCACGACGAGCTTTGAAGTTGCCCACCTTGCGGGCGAAGAGGTCTATGCCTGGACGGACGCGGGCGAGTTCGGGCCGATGGCAGTGCCCGCCGACGGAATGCTTTCCCTTCCCACTGCCGTGACCCATGCCTTCATCGGGCTCTTCGATGACACGCATTACGTGGAGACCCTGGATATCCAGGCCGCCGCCCAGGACGGCAACACCATGGGTCGCGCGAAACGCCTGCACTCGAAATTCGGCGTGGGTCTGCACTACACCGCGCAGGGCTACATCCAGGTCGTCGAGCGCGACTTTGGCCAAAACGAACGGAAGGGCGACAAGCGCACCCTGGTGCCGCGGGCGGTCGCCTCGACGCTGAGCGAGACCGCCTTTTCCGGCGTCGCGCAGATCCCCGAACCATCGGGCCACGCCACCGAGCTGGCCCTTCGCTTCTACCCCTACAGCGGCGCGCCCATGACGGTGACGGCCGTTGTTCCCATCGTGCAGGAGGCTGGACGCTAATGTGTGTCTTGGGATTGGGCGCCCTGGTGGGCCTAGGCGGCGCGGGAGCTGCCGCCACTGCCGCTGGCGCTACGGCAGCCGCCACCACCGCCGGGGCGCTGCAGACGCTCGCCACCATCGCCACGATCGGCGGAACCCTCTATTCCGGCATCACGGCCTACCAGACCGGCAAGGCGCAGGCCGCGGCCTATGAGGCCCAGGCGAAGACCGAAGCACAGCTGACGGCCACGCAGGATCAGCGTGAGCGGACCAAGATGGCGGCAGTCATCGCCCAGCAGCGCGCCGAGATCCAGGGCAAGGGGATCGATCTTTCCAGCCCGACGGCGATCTACCTGGGGCAGACCGCCGCCCAGGAGTTGAGCTTCGACAGCCAGGCCATCCGGTCGGTGGGCGCAGCGCGCCGGCAGGAGCTGACGACGCAGGCCGCGCTCGCTCGGTCCAATGCCTCCGCGGGACTGATGAAGGGCGTGATCGGCGCCGCGGGTGACTTCCTGACCATGGGGCCGGAAGTGTGGCCAGGCCTCTTCCGCGAAAGGCAGCTGGCATGATCACGGTTCCGCAGGGCGGCAGTGTCGCAGGCAGGTCGGCCGACATCCGCGGGCTCGATCAGCAGCCCGACATGGGCGGCTTCATCAGCCAGGTCGGATCGGCCGTTGCGCAGAAGATGGGTCAGATCAGGGAACAGCAGCGCACGGTCGTGGTCGAGAAGACGAAGCTCGACATGACGAAGGAGCAGGGTGAGGCCTACCAGAGGGTCGCCCAGCTGACCGATCCGGCCGAGATCGAGACGGCCTGGGCAGCCGAGCAGGCTGCCCTGCGCGAGAAATACGTGAACGGCAAGGACGCTGCCGGCAACCCGCTTCTGACGCCGGAAGAGGCCGACGCCCTGACGCTGACCTTCGACGGGCTGGCCGTGAAACACGGCTTTGCCCTGGGCGAGCGCACCGTCAAACTGACCGAAAGCCAGCAGGCCGCCGCCTGGAGTGCTGCGCGTCTGGACATCGTCAACACGGCCGCCACCGCCGACCCGGACACCATGGCGGCCCTGGTCGAATACGGCGAGGCCGCCATCGAGCGCCTTCCCGGCCTCATGCCCGACCAGAAGCAGGCGCAGAAGGAAGCCTTCCGCGCCGAAGTGACGAACGCCCGCGCCATCACGGCTTTGGACCAGGACCCTGTCGGCTTCATCGCGGCCGCCGAAGCGGGCACCTACGATGCCCTGGGTGGGGAACGCAAGGCGCAGTTGATGGTCACCGCCCAGGCCGAGGCGGACCGCCGCGCCGCCGCCGCCGCCACAGCCAGTGAAGCGGAGACGAGGAAGCGCAACGACGCCATCGGCAAGCGTCTCGACACCATTGCCGACCTGGCCCTGAAGGGCCGCCTGGTCGAAGACGAGCGCTACCTGTCCGATCCCGAGGTCCAGGCGCACCCGGACTTCCCAAAGGCAAAGGCCGCCATCGAGCTCCGGAAGGAAGTCCCGAACCTGGACGTGATGACCGTGGCCGAGCTCGATGCCCAGATCGCAGCCGAGGAAAAGCGCCCCATCACGGAGACCTGGGAGAACGAGCGGCTGACCGTCCTGCGTGGCATGCGCGAGAAGAAGGCCGAGGCGCTGGCGACGGACCCCAAGGCTGCGCTGGCAGATGCCGGCCTGCCCGCGCCGGAGATCCCAGACTTCGACCCGGATGATCCGGCGGCCTTCAGTGCCGCTTTGGCCGAGGCGGTCAGCTTCGACAGCTGGCAGCGCGAGAAGGGCTACAGCGAGCAGAGCGCGATCTTCACCAAGGACCAGAAGGCTGCGCTGAAGGCCATCCTGGCACCCGGCGCCGAAGCCGGCCCAAAGGTCGCGCTGATGGGCGCGATCCTCGAGGGCACCAAGGGCAACGCCGGCGCCGTGCTGGCCGACCTCGAGGCGGACCCGGTCAGCCGCCGCGCGCTGAAGGTCCTGGGCCTGACGCGAGATCCGGGCCTGACAGAAAGCATCCTGCGCGGTCAGCAGAAGATGGAGACCCAGACCGTGGTCCCGCTGCCCCGCGCCGACCAGGTGCGCATCTTCGACGACATCACCGGCGACGCGTTTGTTGATGCGCCCGTCTCGGTCCGCGACGAGCTGATGTCCGCCGCCGCCGCCCTTTACGCCGACCAGTCGCGGGGCATCAATGCAACCGACAACCCGGACGAGGCCGCCGCCCTGTTCGAGCAATCCTTCGTTCGTCTGCTGGGCGCGCAGCAGGACCGGAACGGCGACTACACGATCGGCGGTCTGCAGGAAGTGAACGGCCAGCTTACCGTTCTGCCGGTCGGCGTGTCTGCCACCAGCGTCGATGCCGCCTGGGACGCGCTGCAGAAACGGTTGTCTGGCAGGCTGACGGGCGGCGCGGGGCGCGGCGGCGCGGGCAGCGGGGCGACGCTGACGGGGCCAGACTATTCCGGCTTTGCCCAGGCGTCTATCTACGCCGGATCGCTGCCCGACCTGGGCGCGACACCGGCCGAGCGCATGGCGCAGCTGACCGTGAAGCGCATCGGTGAAACCGATGTCTATGAGCTGGTCTACGAACAGGGCGGACGCATGGTCAAGGTCCCGGAACAGGGCAGCGACGCGCCCTATCGCTTTCGACTGGCGGACCTGGTCCGTGGGGTAGGCCGCAAATGACGACGCTGACCGTTCCCGGCATGCCGAACCGTGCCGACGCCTATGCGCTGGCCCAGCAAGGCAGGGTCACGGTACCCGTCCCCGTTCAGGTCGCACCAGACACGGCGGACGCCGTTTCATCGGCCCAGGACGCTGCACCGGCGACCGCCCCCGCAGCCGATGCGGCCGACCCTGCAGCCCCAACCGAACCGGTGCCGGCCGGGCCGCCGCCCGAGACCGGTGCCAAGACCCGTGCCGAGATCGACGCCGAGCTTGGTCTGCCCCCGGCAGAGACCGGCCTTGCGCCACCGCCCCCCGTGGCGGGCAGCTGGGATGTGATCGGCGCCGCGTGGCGGGCCGAGACGATCAAGACCGACGCCTGGAACGACACCGTGCGGCGCAAGGTCACCCTGCTGGACCAGATGATCCCGCTTCTGGACGCTGAAGCGCGCGGCAGGATTTTTGCCACGCGCGGCAATCCGGGCGCTGACCGTCTGGCCGAAAAGGTCATTGCCGAAGCCAACCGGATGGCCGCGGCATCGGTGGAGGACGCGCAACGCTGGGCCAGCTTTCCCAAGTCCAAGCAAGAGTTTGACCGCACCATCGACGAAGGTCGCCGGGCCGACCTGGACGAAGCGCAGGCCCTGCTCGATCAGCCGAGCGGTGGCTTTTCCGAGTTCCTGGGCGCGGGCGCGCGCGCCATGACCGACGAGTACAGCCTCGCCCTGCTGCCTTTCGGCCTGCAGGGCAGCGCCTGGCGGATGATCGCCGGAGAGGCAATCCTGGGCGGCATCGGCGAAGTGCCGTCCGTCATCAAGGAAACCCGCGTCGCCGGCGAGTTGGGCTTGGCCGACCCGGATGCCGCCAGCCGCATCGCCATGGGCGCGGCATTCGGCGGCGGGTTTTCGGCGGCCATCGTCGGGCTGGGCAAGGGCGCACGCGCCCTGACCGCGCGCGTCCAGGCCCGCCGTGCCAGCCTGAACGAAACGATCCCGCCCGGCGTCGACCGGATCGACCACGAGGCCGGTGTCGAGGCCGCCGAGGCGGCGTTGCGCGGTGACCAGACCGTGCAGGAACGCCTGGGCGATGTCGCCGGCGGCGCGCGGGCAGAAGCCACGCCGGGCACGCTTGGCGACATTCTGGACGATTCCAAACCCGGCACGCTTCCGCCCGCCAGTGCCGGTGGGCTGGTCGAAGCCAACGAGTGGGGGCCGATCCGCAACGGGATTTTCGCAGGCGAAAGCGGCGGCGATTACAACGCCCTTTATGGCTACCAGAACCGCAAGGGCGGGAAGTTTGCCAATGTCCGGCTGACCGAGATGACGGTAGACCAGGCCATCGCATTTTCGGCCCCGTCCGGTCCCTATGGCCAGTGGGTCAAGAATACGATCGGCCGCGTCGCCACCCCGATGGGAGCCTACCAAATCGTCGGCACCACGCTGCGCGCCGCCAAGAAGGGCCTCGGCCTGAAGGGCGACGAGGTGATGACGCCCGAACTGCAGGAAATGCTTGGCCAATGGATCTACCGCCAGCAGGGCACAGGTGCCTGGGAAGGCTATCGCGGCCCGCGCGACCGCTTCGACCCGGCCCCGGCGGACCGCGATGCCCCAAGCATCAGCCCCACCTCGCGCGGCTATACCGGGCAGGGCCAGGTTGCCGTCGGCGACGACATGCGCATCGATGTCGATTACGAGGTTGTCGACTACCGGTCCCTCATCCGGGCCAGCGGCGACCTGCAGCCCCGCGACCGGACCCGGATCAACAGCGACGAATGGGTCGCTGCCACGGCCGCGCGCCTTGACCCGGCGCAGCTGATGCCCGCGCCGACGGCCGACCGGGGCACCCCCATTGTGGGGCCGGACAACGTGATCGAAAGCGGCAACGGCCGGACCATGGCCATCGCCCGCGCCTACGAGCGTCACCCCGATCGGGCGCAGGCCTACCGGGGCGCCATCGAGGCCGCCGGCTTCACTATCCCCGAAGGGGTCGAGCAGCCCGTCCTGATCGCCCGCCGCCGCACTGACCTGACCCCGGACCAGCGCCGCCAGATGGTGATCGATGCCCAGGACAGCGGCGTCGCGCAGATGACCCCTACGGAGGTGGCCCGCGCCACATCGCGCAACCTGCAGGCTTCAATCCTGTCGCGGCTTGACCCCGCTCAGCCGCTGACGGCCGATGCCAACGGCGACTTTGTCCGCGCGGCCCTGGCCACTCTGCCGAGATCCGCGCGCAATGCCATGTTCGACCCGGGCGGGGCATTGAACGCCCTTGGGCAGCGCCAGTTGAAGGAAGCCATCTTCGCGCGCGCCTGGCCGGATCCCGACATCCTGGCCCGCTATACCGAAGGCGCGCCCGCCGAGCTGAAATCCCTGATGGAGGCATTGGAGACGGCCGCCCCCAGCTGGGCTGCCCTGAAGGCCGACATCGAGGCCGGGCTTGTGACACCAGACATGGACATCAGCGGCTTTGTCCTGGACGCCATGCGCCTGATCGGCGCCGCCCGCGAGCTAGGGACTAAGGGGACGCCGATGGCCACGGCCATCGCAGAGCTTCTGGACGAGGTCGACATGCTCAAGGGCGCGATCTCGCCCCTGACCGACGCGCTGGTCCGCAAGATGTGGCGCAATGGCCGCGCCGCCCCGGCGGACGAGGTGGCCCGCTTTCTGACCCGCTACGCCGACGAGGCCCGCAAGGCCGGCCAAGCCGGCGGCATGTTCGACACGCCCGCACCCCGCGACGTCCTGCGCACCATCGATCCGGAAACCTTCAAGGACCTGCCCGAAGATCTGGGCCAGGTCCGCGGCTTTGCGACCCGCCCCACCAGCGAGGCGCCCCCGGAAACCGTCGCCGAGTTGCCCGACCAGGGCTTCGACCAGGGCGCGCAGAGCCCCGAGGCCGAAGCGGTCCATGCCGAGATCGAGGCCGGGCTTCGACCTGCAGAGGCGGGCGAGCTCGAGGATCTGCTGGCCCGCAGCGCGAGCCTGGACGAGATCGCCGCCCATCCGCGCGTTGCGGCGGCCGTGGCCGAGATGGACGCGCGGATCCCGACGAGCGAGCTGCCGGGATATGGCACGGACGAGTTCTGGGCCACCCGCGTCTACCGTGCCGGGGACGCCGAGATCACGGGGCGCGCCGCGGCCGTTTCGCACCTCTACGACCAGGCGCGCGGTCTGGCCTGGTCGGACGAGGGCCTGCCTGTTCCAGCATCACCCGTGAAGGCTGAGCGGCGCGCCACCATCCTTCTCGGCCCGCCCGCCGCGGGCAAGTCCACCATCGCCAACCCGCTGGCGCGCGCCAGGAGCGCCATGATCGTCGACGCGGATGAAGCCAAGAGGCTGATCCCCGAATACGATCGGGGCATCGGCGCCGCGGCCGTCCACGAGGAAAGCAGCGCCCTGGCTGACCGCGTCCTGGCGCAGGCGGTGCAGGGCGGGCAGAACGTCGTCCTGCCGAAGGTTGGTGCCAATCCCGCCTCGATCGAGCGGCTGGCCACCCTTCTTGCGCAGAGCGGATATCGCGTCGACCTGGTGCTGGTGGACGTGCCGGAGCCCGTCGCGGCGCAGCGGATGATCCGTCGCTTTCTGGCAACAGGCCGGATCATTCCGCTGGATATCCTGCAGAAGGGGGTTGACGGCGCGAAAGCCACTTACCAGCTGTTGAAGAGCAAGGAGCAGATCCATGCCTATTCCCACATCGACAACTCCCCCGACCTCGGTCAAGCCCGCCGAGCCGTCGAAGACCGCGCCGAAGTCCTGGCGGAAATCGCCCGAGGAGATCGAGGCGATGGAGATACGGTCGCTCGAGGAAGCGTTCCGCGAAGCGGGCCTGAAGGTCTAACCGACCCGGCAGCTGGCAGATCCGAAGCCGCCCTCCCCCCGGGAGAGGCGGCCGCAGCCATTTCAGCTGCGCGAACCGAACTGGGCGAATTCGCCGACATCGAGATCACCCTGCCCGACGGCACCACCGCCCGGGCGGGCGACATCCTGGACGACCTCGACGCCGACCGTCAGGCGGACGCGGTGACGCAGGCCTGTGCCACCAGCAGCAATGGAGCCCCGACATGACGAGCATGGCCGACTGCCTGCAGCGCGCGATCGACTTTGGCGAACTCGACCGGACGCGTGGCATCGCGCTGATCCAGGAGTTCGACCAGCTGGTCGCGCGGTACGAGAGCATCATGCCCACCGCCCAGGCCAAGGCCCGCGCCGCGGCCGACCTGAAGGAAGCGAACAAGGCCAAGACCGCCCGGCGCCGGCACGTTGTCCTGAACCAGCTGCAGGCCATGAGCCGGATCCGCAACCTGATCCTGACCGCCAAGGATCCTGCCGCGGCAATCAAGAGCCTGATCGAATACAACCCCGGCGCTGGCATGAAGGGCGAAAGCGTCCGGTCCCTGACCGAGGCCTATGTCGGCAGCATCAATGGCGCCCTGCGCAAGGTCCTGGAGGAGACGGGCCAGGACGTGTTTTCCCGGTCGCGCAACGTGAAGCTTCTGGAGAACCTGATCCGCGAGCTGCACGACGAGGCCACCGGTGACGTCGCGGCCAAGACCCTGGCCAAGACCGTTCGCGAACAGCAGCAGCGCATGCGCCGGGCCTTCAACAGCTACGGCGGCGACATCGGCGATCTTGCCGACTTCGGGGTGACGCACAGCCATGACGCCGGCCAGCTGCGCCAGAAAGGGTTTGACGCCTGGTCGCAGAAGATTCACGGCCTTCTCGCCTGGGACCGGATCATCGATCACCGGACTGCGAAGCCCTTCGCGGCCAAGGGACAGCTTCCCGCCTTCGCCGATGTGCAGGACTTCCTGAAGGACGTCTACGACGGGATCGTCACGCGCGGCTGGGATGACCGGGATCCGAGCCTTGCCCTGGGCGGCCGGGCGCTGGCCAACCAGCGCCAGGAACATCGCGTCCTGCACTTCAAGGACGGATCATCCTGGCTGGAGTACAACCGCGACTTCGGCACGTCGGACCCGTTCAGCGCGATGATCGGCGGGCTGCACGGGCTGGCCCGCGACGTCGCGCTCATGCGCGTCCTGGGGCCGAACCCGCGCACGGGGCTGAACTATGCCGTGCAGGTGGCCCAGAAGCATGCCGCCGAGCTGGGCGATGCCAAGTTGGCCGAACGCGTCACCGGGGATGGCAAGACCGCGCTGGCCATGCTGGCCCACCAGGATGGCAGCGCCAACATCCCGCATCACGTCGGCTGGGCCAGTTTCTTCGGCGGGGTCCGCGCCACGCTGACCTCGATCCAGCTGGGCAGCGCCGTCATATCGTCCGTCACCGACGCCGCAACGGTCTGGTTGGCCGCCAGCACGATCGGCATGGGCAAGCGTAATGTCATGAGCCGTTCGGTCGAGCTGATGGCCAGCCAGGCCACGCGCGAGACGGCCGCGCGCATGGGCTACGTCGCCGAGACCCTGGCCGACAGCGGCGCCACGATGGCGCGATACTTTGGCCAGACCTTCGGCACCGGCCTGCCCGAACGCCTGTCCAGCTTTACCCTGCGCGCCACCGGCCTGAGCTTCGTCACCGACATGCGCAAGATCGCCTTCCAGATGGAGTTCGCCGGTCACTTGGCCGACATGGGCGCGAAAACCTTTGACCAGATCGACGCCAACACCCGCCTGATGCTGGCCCGTCGCGGCATCACCGCCGCCGACTGGGACCTGATGCGCGATCCAGCCACCCGCTTCTATCCCAAGGCCGCAGGCATAGGCGGGAACGGCGGTCCGGCCTTGGATGGCCCCGACTTCATGTCTCCGCACTACTGGCTGGAAACCCAGACCCGCCTGCCCCGGGTGGAGGCCGAAGGTCTGGCCATGCGCTGGCAGATGGCGATCCAGGAGCAGCTGGAGATGGCGATCCCGTCGGCCAGCCTGGAGGGCAAGGCACTTCTGCAAGGCACCGCGCCGCCCGGCACCTTCCTGGGCGAGCTGGCGCGCAGCTCGACCGCCTACAAGAGCTACAGCCTGTCTATGATGCTGAACCAGTACCGCCGCTTCGCCGAGGCTGAGAGCTGGGGAATGAACCGCTGGAGCTATGCGGCGAAACTCTCCGCAATGCTGGTCCTTTTGGGCGGCCTTTCCATCCAGTTAAGGGAGGTGGGCAAAGGCAACGATCCCCGCCCAATGGACCAGCCGAAGTTCTGGATGGCGGCCCTGTTCCAGGGCGGCGGCCTGGGGATCTTCGGGGATTTCTTCAATGCCGAGACCAGCCGTGCCGGTGGCGGCCTTGCCGAAACCCTGGCCGGCCCGGTCGTGGGCCTGGGCAGTGAACTGATCAAGCCCGTCGCCAGCAACCTGACCCGCGCGATCAACGGCGAGGATACGCTGATCGGCCGCGACGTGGCAGGCCTGGTCCGCAACAACACCCCCTTCGCTACCTCCGCCTGGTACCTGCGCACCGCCTACAGCCGGCTGGTGGCGGACAACCTGCAGGCCTTCCTCGACCCCGAGGCCGAGCTGATCTTCCGCCGCAAGGTCAAGAAGCTGGCCAAGGACTACGGCACCCAACCCTTCATCCCCGTCCAGGGCACTGGCGGGAGCTTCCGCCTGCCTGACCTGTCCAACGCACTCGGAGATCTGAAATGACCGTTGAAGCCTGGAGCATCACGCCTCCCTACACGATCGGCGGGACCGGTCCATACACGATCACCCATCCCTACGTGGAGGGTGCCATCCGGGCCTATGTCCGACTGGACACGGACCTTCTGGCGCTGAACGGGGCCGAGTTCGCCGTCAGCCCCGCCGCCAGCGACACCACCGGCAACCTGACCCTGTCCCCGACCGTGGCCACCACCCATGCCGGCCGCCCGCTGATCATCGACCGCGCCACCCCGGACGAACAGGGATGGCTGGCCGTCCTGGGCGAGCGTGAGGCGGGCCTTGCCGCCCAGCTGGACCGCATGGTGCAGGCGACGCAAGAGCTGCGCGCGCGCACCGAGGGGACCATGCGCATCCGGGGCGAGCTGGAGCCCTTCGACTGGGCAGAGGGCACCGTCCCGATCCTTGAGGACGGCAAGGTCAAGTCCGGCCCCACCGCCGCCGACATCGCCGCCGCCCAGACGCGGGCCACCGAAGCGGCAGCCAGTGCCCTTGCCGCCGCCGCCAGCGCGGCCGAGGCCCTGGCCAAGCAGAACAGCATGCTGCGCGACCGGGGCGCATGGGTCGCGCTGACCCTCTATTCCCCGTCCGATATCTTCACATCGAACGGAACGTCCTACATCACCCAGACCGCACACATCGCCAGCAGCATTGCCGCCGATCTTGCCGCCAGCCGAATTCGAGTGTTTGCAGCCAAAGGCGACGCCGGTCCCGGAACCGGCGACATGCTGAAGTCCGAAAACCTGTCGGGACTGGCCAGCGTGCCCCAGGCCCGCGTGAACCTTGGCCTTCAGGCGCTGGCCACCAAGGCCCTCGCCGCGTTCGCCGACATCGATCCTGCAGCGGTGATCAGCGACGTCGAGGGACTGGCGGCAAACAAGATCGCGAATGCCCTGCCTGTCGCAAAGGCTGTGACCGACTACGTCGACGCTCTGATCCCCGTCAGCCTGGCGTTCCATGGCGTCCCGACCAATGGCTCCTACACAAGGTCAGGCAACCTGGTGACGGTCACCATGACCGCTCACGGTATGGTGTCTGGAGACATTGCCGTCCTCGACTTCACCACCGGAGCCGCGACAGATGCAGCTTACGTGGTGACGGTGGTGGATGCGAACACCTTCACCGTTGTCGACAGCGCATCCGGCGCAACCTCGGGCAATGTCACCCGTCAAACCTACGTTCTGGCCGGCAGCCGCGGAGTTGCGTATGTTGGGCGAGCGGGCATCGGGGACTACATCGTCTATTTTGCGCCAGCCAGACCCAACGCGCGCTACTCTTTCCAGCTGAACAACATCAAGCCTGTGGACACGCCCTGGACATACTCTGCTGAGGCCAGATCTCTGGCCGATATCACTGCCGAAACGTTCCGCCTGAGGACGGGGTACGTGTCCGGCACCAGTGCGGGCGGCTACAACGCCTTTGTCGACAGTGCGCGCGTCTGCCTGCAGGTCTTTGGCTGATGCCCGCCGATCCCACCCAGCCCAGCAAGACCAACATCAACACCTGGCTTTCGGTGGCCGGCTTCGCGCTGACCATCCTGGCGGGCGCCACGGCCTTGGGCCGGTTCCAGACCTCAACCGAGCTTTCCCTCCTGGAAATGAACCGGAAGACCGAGGAGCTGAAGTCACAGCAGGCGCGGGACACCGCACGCCTGGACGCCCGCGCCCAGACCATGGAGGCCGCGATCAACGCCCTGAACATCCGCGACGCCCGCTACGACGAGCGGATGAACTCGATCCTGGAAACCCTGCGGCGCATCGACGCCAAGCTCACTGCGCAAGAGGAGCGCGAAAAAGGAGGAACTCCATGAGCAGCTGGCCTACCCAAGCCGAAGTCCTGTCCAATCGGTCCGTCTTTGGCGACCCGCGGGGCAAGGATCGTACCCGCATGTCCCCGGCCTGGGAGGCCGCGAACATCACCTCGATCGTGCCGCCGTTTCGAATGACCTATGCCGATACCCCGATCAAGCGGATCCGGGTGCACAAGCACTGCGCTGCGTCCCTGGGCAAGGTGCTGGAAAACCTCCGGGATGCAGCAGCGCGCCATGAACCGAAGAACCCCCAGAAGCTTCTGGACCATTGGGGCGTCAGCATCTTCGGCGGCGTGGTCATGTATCGGCTGATGCGGGGCGGCAACCGCCTGTCCATCCATAGCTACGGCGCGGCCATCGACCTTGACCCCGCGCGCAACAGTCTGGGGGACAGTACCCCGCGCTTCGCCAACTTCCCCGAGGTCCTGAAGGCCTTCGAGCGTGAGCGCTGGACCTGGGGCGGCACCTGGTCGCGAGCCGACGGCATGCACTGGCAGGCCACCGCATGACCCACCCCGTCAAGACCCATAGCGACGACACCCACCCGCTGTCGTTCACCCCGGAAGATCCCAATACCGTGGCGCTGCGCCGTCCCCAGGACCGCAGTGCAAGCGGCTACCCCGCCCGCCTGCCTGACTGACCCGCCCTACGGGGCCCACAAAGGAGAAGAACGATGGACATCTCTGCACTGAAGCTGACCCTGATCAGGGCGGTTCTCTACGCCCTCAGCCTGGGGGCAGGATCCGTGGCTGGCTACCTCGCCCTGAAGGGCTGGGGAACCTACGACGCGGCCACCGGCATGTTCGACCCCAAGCCCATCGACGTGAAGGCGCTGGTCGGTGGCATCGTGACTTGGGTCGGCGGCAGCGGCCTCGCGCTGACGGCGGTCCTGGCGGGCTGGGGTGGCAAGAATGCCAGCGGGGCGCCCCCGTCGTGATCCGCAAGGCGCTTGTCGCCATCTTCGAGGCCTGGGCGCGGCAGCTCGTCCAGGCCCTCGAGGATTGGCTGAAGGACCGCGAGCGCATCGCTGCCGTCCGCAACGAGACCACTGCCGTCAACGACCTGGAGGATGCCCGTGCAGACCAGAGCGAAGCCGACCGGATCACGCGCGCTGTTGATGCTGTTCGCAGCGATGGGCATGGCGGGGTGCGTGGCCCCGGCGCCAGTCGCAAACCGGACACCCGAGGTTACCGCGACTAAGGCGGCTCTCTGCCGCGCCTGGCGCGACAGCTTGCCGAGCCGGTCCCGGCAGGACACGCCCAAGACCCAGGCCGACATCGGCCAGGCCTACGACGTGCAGGCCGCTGCCTGCCCAGACTTTGCCCGGTTCGGCCCCTAGTAGCCAAGCCGGACGTCCGAAAACTACCGCAAAACTGCAAGGGGCGGGCATTGCCAACTCCTTGTTTTTTAACGCGCCCAACCTGACTTTTAATCAGCGGGTCACAGGTTCGAATCCTGTCCGGCTCACCACAAATCCCCTTATTTTGCTGGCTGGGAAGCGCTAACCCCTTGCGGGGCCGTCCGACTGTCCGACTTCGTCCGACTCGGACGGCTTTACAGCTTGCAATCTGCCGGAACCGCAGAAGAGATCGATCACGTCGGTCCTGGTCCGCCTGCAGGACTTATCCCCGCCAAAATTCGGGACCTCTGCGGAAAGTGACTTGGATATTTAGGCGAATCACCCCATGTAAGACACAAGATGTGGATAGACTTGGGGACAGCCGGTTGCGGCGGGGCATGCTAAGGCCCTGATTTTGACTCGAAATCCCACCCGCAAGCCCTTGAAAAAACACGTTGAATCCACGGACTGAAAGTGCGATAACAATAGCAAGAAAAAGGCCCCGCCGAAGCGGGGCCGGATCGAGAAGAGTGAGACCTAGGCCGGAATCGAACCGACGTGTAGGAACTTGCAAGGACCCCGCATAACCATTCTGCCACTAGGTCTTAGGAGCCGGTATATCACCGGCTCTTTCTTTTTTCTACAACGACTTGATGTGAAGCGCATCTATTAGCGCTTGTCAGAATATCTGACACTAGATTGGGTGCCTCATGTCCTGGCCTTACAGCATCCCGGCCGGCCTTCGCCGCCGCATCGACAGCGTCCTGGGCCAGCGTAGCCACGGCGCGGCCGAGATCTGGGGCGAGATCCGCGACTGGCTGGAGGAGAACGGCGTCGAGATGCCCGAGGGGATCGAGGTCGAGCGGCCGTCAGAAGGTGGCGCCCAGCAGGATCAATGAAAAAACCCCGACCTGAAGAGGCTGGGGCGAGTATGGGGTAGGTAGTTGGCCGCCCAAACTTGGTCGACCGAGCATCATGGTAACACGTTCCGACCCTGCACGCGCGCATCGTCAATGCGCATCTTCGTGTCGAGCAGTGCCGCGAGACCCAGCAGAAACCCGCAGATCCCGCCAGCAATGAAGGCCGCGATGGCGATCGCCAGATAGATCATGCTGTCACCGCCCGGGCACTACCCGCCGCCAGAACGGCCGGCGCCAGGGACTGCATTTCCGCGACGGCCGTGGCGTTGATGTGCTGCAGCTCCTCCAGGTCGAAGTGAAGGAGGTCCGCCAGTGCCTTCTCCGACGGCGTCTTGTCCTGGCCCTGCAGGTCGCGCAGGACATCCAGGATCAGACTGGTGACGGCGACGACCCGGGCGCTCATGGCATCACCTTCGCAGGGCCAGGCAGGGCCGCTTGCCCGCTTTTCGAGAGGTCGCGCGTGATCCGAACGGCATAGTAACCGCGCGGCCGGTTCCCCTCGTGCAGCACGTTGGCCGTGACCCCAGGCAGAGGCTTGCCCTTGTCGTCGCAGAGGCCGAAGGCTTCCCTGGCTTCGCGCGCCAGTGCGGCCTTCAGCTCTTCATCGGTGATGGTGAACTCGTGCGTCACCACCCCCTTGTTGAGGATTGCTGTCACTTCAGACCACCCTTCGCCTGGCGGGCGGCTTCGGTGGCGCGCTTCTGCAGGAACTGTTGCCACTTGCGGCCATCGCCGCAGCGGCGGGTATCGCCGGTCTGCTCGCGACCGCCTGTGGAATACGCTTTACGGCCAGCCTTGGCAGACAGGGGTTTGAACAGATCGTCGTCAGCAGGCTTCATCGGCATCCTCCTTTGGTTGTTCCAGGTTGACCCTCAGGCCGAGCTCGCGCGCCAGGGCGACCTTGCGCGCTTCTTCGTTCCAGGCATGGCAGGCCGCGTCAGGATCCGCATCGGCAGCCGAGGCGCGCGGCCCGCCCCAGCTGCAGCTCCGGCAGTAGAGCCCGTAAGGCGTCCCGCTGAACTCGGGCCAGATGTCCCTGCCGCCACACCGCGGGCAGGGTGCCAGGCCCTTGAACGCACCCTCGCTGACATCTTCCAGGAAGATCAGCTGGTCCGCCGAGCGGATGCCTTTGGTCGGGTAGGACTGCATCAGTGGACTTTGGGCCCGAGGTCTGCCCGCGGCACCTGCACGACTTCGCTCGAGAGCTTGAACACGTCGGCCGAGATCCCCTGCATGGTGAAGATCGAGCAGGCCGGGCAGGTGCAACCTTCATAGTAATTGGCGATCGACTTTTCCTTGCTGACCACCGTGATCAGCAGGTTGCCGATGTGTTCCCTGGCCGATTTGCGCAGAGACTTTTCCAGCGCCTTCCGCAGCTGGTCCACCGCATCCTCGACATCGGGATGATCCCAGATCGTTTTCCTGCTCATGCCTCTTTCCGTCCCTCCTGGTTGTCCGGCCGCGCCACGGCCGAGACGGCCCGCGCGGCGGTGAAAAATTCGGGCGGCATGTAGGTGCCCTTGATCCGGGCATTCTTTGCCGCGGAGTTGCCCAGCACGTCGCCGGCATCGTCGATCGAGGCCCCGCCCCGGCGCGAGTGCACCGAGAAGGACCGCCGCAGATCCCGAAACTGCAGCGTGGCCAGCGACGGGCAGGGCGCGACGTTGTCGCCGCCCGCGATCGCGGCCGCGCGGACCTCGCCCCAGCGGGACTGGAACAGATCCTCGTCATAAGGGCGGCCCACACGCTCCTCGATCACCAGGCGCGCATCCCCGGGCACCGGGCGGGCCATGATCGCGGCCACCATCGGGGCCAGCTCGTCGTGCAGTAGGATCGTGCCCGAGGCCCCGGTCTTCGACCGCGACAGATCCCACACCCACACATCGACAGGATCCTGCGCACCCGGCCAGCGCACCTGCCGCTGCCCGAATTCCTTACGGGTTGCCATGAAGCAGTCGGTTTCCCGCTGGCCCGCCAGCATCGAGAGCGCAACCAGGACGCCGATCGAGGGCAGACCCACGCGCAGGGCCGCGGCCTGCAGGGCATCGTATTCGTCCCAGCTGGCCACCCGCGCCCGACCCTTGGGGATTGTCACGCCCAGGCGGTAGCAGGGGTTCGACATTTCCGGGCGCCAGCCGCGCAATTCGGCATTGGCCATGATGATCGACAGGAGCCGGATCAGCGCGGCCGCCTGCCACTGCCCGCTTTCGCGGTAGAGGCTTTCGTACCAGGTCCGCGCCATGGGCTTGGTGAAGTCCTGGACGGGCACATCACCCCATTTGCGGATGATCAGGCTGAAGCCCTTGGCATAGCTGACGCGCGTCTTTGCGGCGAGTTGGTCCCACTGAACCGAGCGCTTGAAGTCCTCGACCACGTCCTCGATGCAGACCGGCCCGCGCTTCGACTTCGGCGCCGAACCTGTGCGCCGGGCTTCGTCGACCTGATCGTTCAGCTTGCGGGCTTCCCGCGCGGCCTTCATCGGGGCGCCGGCATCGAGTTCGACGTTGGAGAAGCCGAGCTTCCGGACCGATGGCTCAGCCTCCCACCAGGCGCGCCAGCTGCCATCTGCGCGCTGCCGTTCCCGAAGGCGTGGCGGCAGGTCGCCGCGCAGGGCCGAGGCGATGGGGCCTTTAGGCTTTCGGGTCATGCCGTCGCCGCCCGCGCCAAGTAATAGTCCGGCGTCACCAGATGGGGCTTCCCGCCGATCGCTCTGGGTTGCCCCTGCCGATCGATCCAGGCGCGCACGAGCTCGGCCCGCCAGCGCATCGGCCGGGCTGACCAACTGCAGGGCAAGGGGAAGCCCTTTTCTTCGAGATCCGCGCGGCGGGCGAGGAAGGCATTGGCCGAGGGCAGCTCGAGGAGCTGGGCGACCTCGCCCGAGGTGATGAACATGCGGCTCACTGGTCCACCCCCTTCCGATGCGGGCAGGCAGGAAGGGACTGGCCCTGTTCCTCATACCGGAGCGCGCGGCCCTGGCACTGCAGGGCGGCCTGCAGGGGATCCCGGAACAGGGCCGTGCGCCAGGCGGGCTGGCCATCGATGCTGCAGCACCAGGCGAAGTGCATCACCGGCGCAGGCGGCAGGGGATCACTGTCAGGATCCGGCGTCACCACCACGACGGGCGGTGGCGGCGGTGGTGGTGGGGGCGGATCACATTCGCCGTTGCCACATGCGCGCGCGGGCGCAGCCAGCATCAGCATGGCCAGGCCGGCAGCGGCCAGGGTGAGCTCGAGGCGCATTACTTGTCACCCCCGGCCCAGTGGTGGCGCGAGCGCGCCCAGTCCGCGCGGATCTCGGCCCGCGACCTGGCGCTGATCGCCCGTGCCGGCCGGGGCAGCAGCCGGGCCAGCACAAAGGCCACCAGCGTTCCGAGAAGGGAGGGTTTCCTGTCCATGTTGCCTGTCGTTTCTTGGAGGCCGCGCCGTCCCTTCGGCCCCGCGTTTCGGTATCCGGGGGCATCGGCGAGCAGCGCGATGCGGACGGCCCCGGCCAGCGAACAGTCAGCAGTCGGGCGCCGTGGACCCGGTGGCGGCGCACTCGCGCACGGTGGATTTGATCAGCACCAGCGCGCCAAGGCCGAGGAACACGACCAGCGCAGCGATGGCGGGCAGCTTCGACAGGCTGCGGTGCCGTTCCTGCGCCGCCTCGAGGCCGGCGGCACAGACCGGGCAATCCTCACCATCGCGCAGGGGAACGCCGTGGCGCGCGCAGGTGTGCCAGGGGGCCATGGGGTTGCGCGCGGCCATCATCGCCCCGCCGCTTCGGTTGCAGAGGCGGCGGCGTCGCCTTCGGTAGTCAGCTTCGCGCGGACCTGGGCGATCCAGTTGCGCGCCGCACCCTCGATCCCCGTGGTCGACGTGGCCTTGAAGCCCCAGAGCCGGATCTGCGCACCCTGCCAATCATCCTTGAAGGAGCCGCCTTCGGTCAGGATCAGGCGCTGCAGCTCTTTGCGGCAGGCGTCCCAGGCAGACTTGTTTTCGGTCCAGGGATTGCTCGGGTAGCGCTGCAGCAGCGCCTCGATCTTCGCCATACAGGCGCGCGGGCCTTCCGTGTTGGTGGCGGCCATCACGCAGCCTCGACGATCAGAAATGGTTTCCGCCGCCGCGCCATCCAGGGCAGCGGCGACACTTCGACGCGACGGAAGGCCGCGACGGTCACCCGGTGACGGGCGAGCGGCGTGGCGGGCAGCCAGACCTCGACGTAGCGGCCATTTCGCGAGGCGCTTTTGACCACGCCCTTCATTGTGCGGGGGCCGACCGGAACGGTGACCACGTCACCCTTGCAGATCAGCGCGCCCGTCGCCTCATAGCGGAGCGGGTGTTTTGCAGGCATCAGCGCGATCCGATCACGACGACGTTGTCGAAGGGCATCCCGGCATTGGCCATGGCGCGGCGGCGGGCCTGCAGCTCTCGCAGAAGCGGGCCGCAGCTCGACAGAAGCCATTCGGCTTCGGCCGGGGTGACGTTGCCCATGCGGGCGTCCTCGCCCAGCTGGGCCAGCTGATCGAGCTGGCGATCGCCGATCGAGGCCGGCCGTGCGTTCGGGATGAACGGAAAATCGGCCGAGGGAGTAAGGGCAGGCATGCGGTCCTCCTGTGCAAAACTGTGTGCACAAGAGTTACGGGTGCTTACCTCACACTGTCAAGCACATTGTGAGAAGTTCGCACACCTTGGGTCGCGGAAGCTAAAGGCCACTAATCAGCTTCACTCGCTCCCTTGCCTCTTCCACGATCATCGCCGCCAGCTCTTCTGGCGAAGACAGTACGAACATCATTGCCATTGGACTTCGTGGTTCCACTGCCGCCACTGCAAAGCTTTGCATCAGCACGTCTTCTGCAAATCGTCGGAAACGCGGCTCGAGTTCCCGGTTTCGTCGAATTTGCGGCCAAGTCAGGCCCACCTTGATCTTAAGCTGTTGATCGGGCGCTATCGTCGCGCCCGTCTGCTTGCTTACTACCCTCCAAGGTCCCAGCCAGCCCTGCTTTACAATGAATTGAGCGTCCTCATAGATGACTGGCATTTAGAGCCTCCAGCTCGCTGTGACCTTACCCCGGATCACCACGTTGATCCCATCGACAACGTGCACCCGACCATCCGCAGGATCGATACTTGCCGCGACCAAAACAGGCGGCTCGAACCGGCGCAGGACCGTGGTGGCCCCGGTCCGGTTGTAGACTTGGGCGATGACAGTATCCCCGGCCTTTACCCGTTCGGCCTGCAGAGTATCGACCAGCATGAAATCTCCGGCCAGCAGGCCTGCCAAGGCCATGACCTGAGACTTTACGCGCCAGACATCAACGCCCGGCTTTCCGCCGCCAAGGGCCTCCGCCACTGTCGGAACGTCCCGATCGTCGCCAAAGCCTGGGCCTGGCGCCCATTGAGCCGCGTCGCTTTCTTGGAAGCCTGTCGCTAGCTGTTGGGCCGTTCCCTTGTCGGCCAACCCCGCCTTCTCCAGCATTTCGTGCAAGGGAACATTCAGCTTCTCGGCGAAGATGCGAGCCTGCTCCAGCGTCATCCGCTGGGTCCCGTTGATGATCCTGGAGATCACTGTCCGGTCGCGCCCGATGGCTTCGCCGAGGTCGAAACTGGTCAGACCGCTGCGCTTCTGAAGGGCTTTGAACCAGATCGTATCCATGCAGCGTAAGTAAGTGGTGACCACCGCACACCAAAGCGAGGGGTCCGCACACTATCCTCACAATTCACTTGACCAGTCGCACAGTGTGCATGCTATATGCTGCGTTATGGGTAAGCACATAACACCAACTGATGTGGTCGAACGACTGATCGGCAAACCCGATAAAATCGGAGAAGTCACTGGCGTCGACGGCAAAGCGCCCTACCAGTGGCGCACCGCGCGTGGCCTTCGGGCCGCTGGAGACATTCCCTACGCCTCGCACATGCGCGCCCTCCTCGCCCACTCCACCGCCCACGGCCTTGGCCTCACGGCCGAACACCTGATCTGGGGCGCGGACGAGGCGGAAATCGAAGCCATACTAGCGGAGCGGGGGTCGCAACCCCAAAGCCACCCCTCCCCGGCGACCGCCGGGGAGGGCGAGGCCGCCCCCGCCTTCACCTCGCGCCGTGAGAGGGCGGCATGAAGTTCCCCGCGACCCCCCTGCCCCCCACTGCCCGGGCAGCTGCCTCAAAGCTTGGGGTCGTGCACCTGGCGGCCGGCCTCGCGCTGGCCGCCCTTTCCTTCCCATCCCCGGCGCGTGGCTGCCCGGGGCCAGGGCCGGCCGCTGGCAAGCAGGCAAGCGGGGCGGTCGGCCCGACCCTATTCCAGGGGCACTGCCATGGGTGACACCCACGTCGCGGCCCTGACCTCTGCCCTGGCCGTCGCGATGAACGCGCGGACGAACCAGCTGGCCCAGCACCACGTCGACGACATGCGCACCAAGGCAGAGGAGCTTCTGCCGCGCGAGCATCAGGCCTACCCGGTGATCATGGCTTTCGCGACGCAGTACGAGCTGCACCGCCGCAACCCCGAGCAGCTGGCCGAGCTGGGCCGGACGCTGGAAATGGGCATCCGCATGGCCGTCGCTCCCGCCTCGCCCGAGCTGCCTTTCCGGAGGGACACCGATGGCTGACTTCGATCCCGTTCCCGAGCTGAGCCCCTTCTTCAAGGGTCTGGTCTTCGCCGTGGGCATCACGCTTCTGGGCATGGCCGCCTGGGGCATCGTGCTGGCCGTCGCCGCCGCATTCCGCTTCTTCCTGGCACTGCCATGACCGCGCCCCGCCTGACGATCTGGGACCAGGCGCTGATCAACCTGGCAGGATGGCTGGCCTGCAGCCGGTATCCGGATCCGAACAGGGAGATGATCCTCGACCAGGTGCGTCGCCTGGTCCCGAACGTGAACCACGATCACCCGCTGATCGGGCCCCTCGCCGAAGCCGCGCAGGCGGTCGCCGACCAATCCCGGCACCCGTCCAGCATGGAAATGCTGAACGCCCGCGGTCGGATGGAGGCCGCCTTGACCGCCGTGTTCATGGCGCGCGGATCCCAGGCCTGCGCGCAGATCTGGCCCGACGAGAACACCCAAGCCCCTAATCCCACCACGGAGAGCCCGCATGCCGCTGAATGACCTGGACCTCGAGCAACTGACGGAACTGGCCGGGACGCTGCAGCAGCCGCAGGAAGTCGGCCAACAGCTCGCCGCCTTTGGTCTGTCGCCCCAGTTCGACCTGACGCTCGGCCTTTACGAGGACGCGGACGGCAAGAAGATCCGCCGCTTCAAGCGCGAGGACGTCCTGGCGGCCCTGAAATCCCTCACGCCCGGAAAGGCGGCCTGATGCCATGGCGGGGCAGCGGCAGACATACTCGATCGAGGAGATCAAGGAGCTGATCGTCGCCAGGATGGGGGAGTTCGCCTATCACTATGCCCCGCCCGCCAAGGGCAGCTACGAGGACAAGGGCAAGTACTTCACCCTGAACCCCGGCCGCGCGGACAGATCCGTCGGCAGTTTCGTGATCCACCTGTCCGGCCGCAAGGCAGGCAAGTGGGAGGACTTCGCCACCGGCCAGCATGGCGATGTCTTCGACCTGATCGGGCTCCGCCTGGGCCTGGCCAACATGGTCGACCAGCTGCGCGAGGCCAGGCACTTCCTGGGCCTGCGCACCGACAGCCCCGAGGAAGCCCGCCAGCGCGAGGTTGCGATCGCCACCGCCAGGGCGCGCCGGGCCGAGGCAGAGGCAGCTGCCAAGCGCGACCAGGACCGCGCCAGCCGCCGGGCCGAGGCGATGTGGCTGTCGGCCGAGCCAACGATCAAGGGCACCCCTGTCGACCTGTACCTGCAGGCCCGCGGCATCGACCTGGCCAGCATCGGCCACGCGCCTCGCGCCCTGCGCTACCTGGCGAAATGCCGCTACAGCTTCGAGGACAAGTCCACCGGCGAGCTGATCGAGTTCGAAGGCCCGGCCATGGTCGCCGCGATGACCAACCTGCAGGGCCGCATCGTTGCAGTGCATCGCACCTGGCTGGCCATCGGACCCGACGGCCGCTGGGGCAAGGTGAAGATCCCACACCCGTCGCAGGAAGGGCAGTTCCTGCCCGCCAAGAAGGTCTATGCCTGGGGCGACGGCTGCGCGATCCGCCTGTCATCCGGCCTGGGGCCGAAGGGTGGTAAGGGCGCGCCCCTGCACCGGTGCCCGCCCGGCACCAAGGTCTACATCGCCGAGGGCATCGAGACCGCGCTTACTGCCCGGATCCTGCGCCCCGAGGCCCGCGTCCTGGCGGCCTACAACCTTTCCAACATGGGCAAGGTCGGCCTACCCCCGGAAGTGTCCGAGGTGGTGCTGATCACCGACCACGACATGAACGACCAGTCGCAGGCCCAGCTGGCCGATGCCATCGCAGCCCACCAGAAGGCCGGCCGCCTGGTCCGGGTGTGGAAGTCCAGCCGCCCAGGCTGCGACCTGAACGACGAGCTGATGCGGGCCTTGGCCCAGGAGAGACAGGAGGGCGCGGCATGAGCGAAGCCAAGACACAGGTCAGCAGGGTGGCCATGCGGGTCGAGGGTGACTGGTGGGTCGCGTACATCGCGCCGATCGGCACCATGGAGGGCGCGCTGGAGCTGGGCAGGACCCGCATGACCATCGTCCAGGATCCGGATCGCAAGAGCGCGTTTATCGACGTCTTCGCCTCTTTCGCGGCCGACGTCCTCGAGGCCGAGTTCGGCGAGCGGGCCGACATGGTGATCCATCCGGCCCCAGAACACGAGCGCGCGGGGCGGGCATGAGCTGGCTCCTGGTCCTCACCTACACCTTCCAGGGTCAGAGCGGCGACGTGCCGGCCGGCCTGATGGCCGACCAGAACACCTGCATCGTCGCCGGCAAGGGCATGGAGCTGGTCCTCGAGGCGACCAACCCCGGCCTTGACGTCGGCTGGAGCTGTCTTCCCCCGGTGGGAGAGGCCGGCGCCTGATGCCCGAACCAGAGAACCCGACCGGAACTGCCGACGACTGGCTGCCCGACCAGGCGCCCTCTCCCGTGGCCACGGCACCGAAGGGCAGAGGGCGGAAGTCGCACCTGCGCCCCGTGGAAGCGCTAGCGGCCGAGATCGAGGAGCCGCCGGTCGCGGCCGCGCCTGATCCGGACGCCAAGCCCAAGGGCAGCCGCAAGCCCAAGGACGAGGCGCCGCCGGGCGAGGATCCCGACATCGACCTCGAGCCAGACCGCCCCGAACCCCCACGCGGCCGGCCGTCACGTCCGAAGGGCGAGATCTGGGACGGCTGCCCGGTGAAACCCCTGGGGGTCAACGGGAAGTATTGCTTCTACCTCGACGCCCTGGGGCAGATGCAGATGGTGGGCAAGCACGAACGCCAGACCATCGCCCAGCTTTTCGCGCACCGCCTGCCTGCCCTGTTCCACGCTTTCGCCAAGGTGAGCGTCGACAAGGAGACCGGCGCGGTCCGCCGCAAGCCCGACGACTTCGAGGCCGACAAGGCCGCCTTCGCGATGATCGCCGCCTGTGGCGAGCGGGGCCTCTTCGACCCCGACGGATCGATCCGCGGGGTCGGTGCCTGGACTGACGACGACGGCCGCCTGATCTACCATGCCGGCGACGTCCTGATCACGCCCGATGGCGAGCTGCCGCCTGCCACGCACCAGGGCAAGATCTACCCCGCTTACCCGGCGATCCCGAAGCCGGCCGAGCTGGTGAAGGACGCCGACGCGATCGGCCGCACCGTCCTCGAGACGCTGGACACCTGGAACTGGCAGCGCGGCGTCGACAGCATGGTCATGCTGGGCGTCCTGGGCACCCAGATGCTGGGCGGTGCCCTCGACTGGCGGCCGACGGTGTGGATCACCGGCGGCAAGGCGGCCGGCAAGTCCACCCTGCAGAACCTGGTCAAGCACATCCACGGCGGCGAGAAGGGCCTGGTCCAGTCCAACGACGCGACCAAGTCGGGCCTCACCAGCCGCATCGGCCACGGCTCGCTGCCGGTCGCCCTGGACGAGCTCGAGCCCGGCGACGAGCGATCGTCCAAGGAGAAGGACATCATCACCCTGGCCCGTGTCGCCTCGAGCGGCGGCCAGTGGTTCCGCGGATCCAGCGACCAGAAGGGCGCGGGCGGCAACGTCTACTCGACCTTCCTCTTCTCCTCGATCCTGATCCCGGGCGAGCTGAAGCCGCAGGATCTCTCGCGCCTAATCGTCCTGTCGCTGAACGCCCTGCCGGAAGGGGCCACGGCCCCGACCCTGCGCGCAGATACCTGGCGCGGCCGTGGCGCAGCCCTGAAGCGCATCCTGATCGATCGGTGGCCCACCTGGTCCAAGCGGCTCGAGCTCTGGCGCGAGGCCTTCGCGATCGAGGGCATCGGCGGGCGGAACGGCGACAACTGGGCCACGGTCCTGGCGATGGCGGACATGGCGCTGAACCAGGGCCAGCCTACGGCCGACGAGCTGGCCAGCTGGTCACGCCGGGTGGCCAAGCTGATCCGCGCCGATGTGGCCGACCTGGGCAGCGACGCCGACGGCATGCTGATGCACCTTCTGACCCAGAAGTACGACATCTACCGCCGGGGCGAGCAGCACACCGTGGCGCAGTGGCTGATGGTTGCAGCGCGCACCCCAGGCTACAACGAGCACCTTCTGGGCGGCGATGTCTGGGTCGACCAGGAGGCCTATGCCAAGGCCGTCAATGCGAAGCTCGCCAGCGCTGGGATGCGGGTTTACGGCAGCGGTGCCGAGGCCCACCTGTTCCTTGCCAACGCGCCTATCCAGGGGCTCCTCGACCTCTTTGCCAAGTCCGAATGGGCGAAGACCGTGTGGAAGCAATCAGCGGCTCGCGTGACTGGCGCACAGCCTGTCGAGACACCGGCAACACTGGCAGGGATCCGCACACGCGGGTGGAAGATCCCGTTCGCCTCCATCCCTGGCCTGATGTCGTTTCCGATGGACCGCGACAAGGCACCCGCGCCCGCCGACCTTTCCCCGATCGAGGCAGACGATTACGCATGACCGACGCGCTCGCCCTTCAAGGCCTTGGAAACAGGCGGGTTTTGCAGCCCTTGCCCCGCACCCCCGTTGGTGCCACAATTGCGCTGCGCGGGGCGTTTCGCGGCGATGGGTTCGGGGCTGTCTATCCTGATACCGACACGGCGAATGTCGCAAATGCCCACAACGCCACAACGGTTGAAGGTCGTTACCGTTGTGGGTGCCGTTGTGGGTTTTTTCCTTTCAATATCAACAGCTTAACCCTACCCACAACGCCACAACGGCTTTCGCGCGCGCGCGTATACGTGCGCGCATCACTCGCATGTGTGCGCCTGCGCGATCGCATGCGCGACCGTTGTGGCGTTGTGGCGTTGTGCCCCTCTCTCTTCTCTTCCTCTATCTTCCTGAAAAGAAAGAAGAAAAGGGTAGTTCTGGCAGGGCCTTCGGCCACAACGCCGGTTGGTCCTGCCGTTGTGGGCACCGTTGTGGGGTACCTCAACCCGTTGAAATCCTTCGAAAAGAGGGGGTTTTGACCATGCCGAAGGGGTCGCAGTTCCAGGAGTTGGCCGCTCAAGCTGCCCAGAACATCGAGGCCGCCCGTGCGGCAGGCGAGCAGCTGACCTTCCTGCCTGACGAGGCCCAGACCGCCGCCGCCACGGCTGGCCAGCGCGCCCCGCGCGGCAAGGGCAAGGTCCAGAGCCAGCTGCGCGACTGGTGCGCCGCGCGCGGCTTCCGCCTGCCCGAGGACGTGCTGATCGAGATGGCAGGCATGGCCTCGACCGAGGATGCCTTCCTGGTGGCGATGCAGCGGACCGAGCAGATCCTCGTCTGGGCCGAGGCAGGCGCGCGCCAGACGGCGACCGGCCTACACAACGGCGTCCTGGTGACGGTCGACCTCGATACCAGCGCGACGATGGCCCAGCGGCTTGCGGCCTTCCAGTTCGTCTACACCGCCCAGCTGCGCGCGGCCGAAGCCTTGCTGCCCTACGGCCTAGGCAAGGTCACGCCCGACGCGGTACCTGCTCTGGTCGTGCCCGTGGTGGTCGCCGCGCCCAGGGGCGAAGCGCCCGCGCGACCAGGTGACCAGGCGCGCGACGTGACGCCGAAGCCCGGTCGGATTGGTCCGCCGCCGATGCCAACACGACCCCAAGGAAATCAAGGACTTAGCGAAGCCTCGCCCGTCCAGTCGGACGCGGCCAGTCGGACGGAAGGGCCAAGCCGTTGAAATCGTTGACTGATCACCATGCCAACCGGCTGATCAAAAATCAGCAGCGCCGCGACCTGGTGCAGGCCGCCTCGACCCCCACCCCCCTTCGCTTCCCGGCCGATCGGGCGCCCGCGCGCGACCCCCGGGGGGGCTCTGCGCGCCAGTCTCTCTCCCCCTCGCTCCGACCCCATGCAATGGTTTCCGGCCCCCAGGCCCGTTTCTGGGCGCGAAGGGGGGGTGCGGCCAATGGGGTGGGGGGTGCAGCCCTTGCCCATCCCGGTCGAGGGGACCGGGTGAACCTGGCCGAACGGGTGCGGACATGACCGCGACCCTGAGCGCCGAAGAGATCCTTGCGAAAGCGGAAAAGCTGGCAGGTCTGTCGGCAAGCGAGGCAATCGAGAGCCTAGACGGCAACTTCGCGGAAGGCAACATCCCCGAGCTGACCGAGTTCAGCTTCCCCGGCCCGGTGGCCGAAGCGTACTACTGGGACGACAGCAGCGTCGTCGCCATCCAGGGACCGGTCGGCAGCGGCAAGACCACCACCAAAATGCGCCGGAAACTGCGCCGGGCGGTGATGATGCCCCGATCGGTGATCGACGGGGTGCGGTACTACAAGGTCCTCTTCGTCCGCGAGACCTACCGCCAGCTCTGGGCCACGGTGATCCCGTCCTACCTGGAGACCTTCCCCAAGTCCCTGGGCACCTGGTCCGGCGGCCGTGGTGACCCGGTGCGCCACCACATCCGGTTTGCCGACCAGGACGGCGAGATCGACTTCATCGCCGAGTTCATGGCCTTCGGGGACAGTGTCGCGGAAAGCCTGCGCGGCCTGCAGATCACCGACCTGGACATCGGCGAAGCGGATACGAACCCGCTGGACACCCTGACCTTCGGGGTCGGCCGGATCATGCGCTATCCGCCCAAGCAGCACTTCGAGGGCTACCCGGCCGAGTACCTGTCCTACGGCCAGATCGATTGCGACTTCAACGCGCCCGATGAGGACAACTGGACCTTCAAGGTTTTCCACGACGAGAAGGGCCGCGAGGAGATCGCCAAGCAGCTGAACGCAAGCCTTCCCGAGGGCGCGCGCGCCATCAGCTTCGCCTTCCACCGCCAGCCCGGCTATGGCGAGCCCGGCACCGAGAACATGCAAAACCTGTCGCCGGGCTACTACGAGCTGCAGATCGCGCTGAACAAGCTGGCGGGCAAGTCGGATGTGACCAGCCGCATGGTCTACAACCGGACCACGTATCTGCGCGCCGGCGAGCCCGTCTTCGCTCGCGAGTTCAACCGGCGGATCCACGTCTCAGACACGAGCCTGCGCGGAGATCCCACCCTGCCCCTGCTTTTCGGGCTCGACCAGGGCTTCAAGGGTGCGGCCGTCCTGGCGCAGTTCGAGGAGCCCTACCACTGGACGGTCCTGGCCGAGCTGCACTTCGACAAGGAACGCCTGATGGCAGCCGAGTTCGGCCGCCGCCTGGCCGACCTGATCCAGAAGCGCTTCCCTCACCTGCGCAAGGGCGACGGCTGGGGTGACATGGCGGGCGAACAGGGCGCATCCCAGGCAACCGATGAAAACGCCACCTGGAACCGGATCGTGGGGCAGACAGCGGGCTTCCGCGTCCGCCCCCAGCGCATCGGCACCAACCGGATCCAGCCCCGGCTTGAAGCCGTCCGCGCGGCCCTGGAGTTCGTCCAGGGCGGCAAGCCCGGCCTGCTGATCGATCCGGGCTGCAAGTTCCTGATCCGCGGTTTCGAGGCCCGGTATGTGTGGACCGAACAGGTCGACAGCAGCGGTCAAAAGCACAACGACAGCAGCGGAGACAAGCGCAAGGTCCCGGACAAACGCCTGACCGAGGCGAACGTCATGGACGGCCTGCAGTACCTGCTTCTGAGCCAGCACAAGGCCAATGGCCTGAGCCCGATCAGCTTCCCGTCGCACCACGGCGGAGAGGGGGAAGACGCCCGCTGGGGCCGCCCCGTTGAGCCCGCCGGGGGGCTGACCACCCGGTATGACCCGATGAGCCTTTATGGAGATTGAGCATGTATGCATCCAGCACTGCCCAGGGCGCAATTGGCCGCAACGCCCCGACCCCGTCCTTCGACGGCCCCGTTGCGACACCTGAGCCGGCCATCACGACCGAGATCCAGCGCATCCAGGCCGACTGCGCGGACATGACCTCTGGGGCGATCACCCGCGTCGCCATGCTGCGCGAGCGGCTGGTGGGCAACCTGATCGCACCGGACGGCGCGCAGCTGCAGGAAGGCCTGCGCTGGCCCCCCGAGGGCGAGCTGGGCCGCGCCTACAACCAGGCGTTTCAGCTGCGCGAAGCACTGAGCCGCCTGCACTTCGAGCTGGGCCAGCTCGAAACCATCTGACCACCCCAACCCGCCCCGATCGGGGCAGAAAGGACTGACATGAACGACGACACCACCACCGGCGCCGAGACGCCCACCGGCGAAGATCCCGCACTCATCCAGGCCCAGACCGAAGGACAGGACGCAGCGGGTGCGGACAATGCGGAAGCCGAGCGCCTGGCCGTCGACAAGGCTGCGAAGCCCAAGCGCAGCCGCAAGGCGCCTGAGCTGAACCTGGAGGTGCTCTCCAACCTCTCCCGGACGATCGAGATGCTGAACACCACCGGCCACCGACTGGGCCTGGTGGACGAGCTGAGGCAGGTGCACGGCGCGCAGATCACCGAGAACGAACACGAGGGCGTCACGGTCGAGATCGCGGGCATCAAGACCGTGCCTGCCGACACGATGGAAACGGCGCTGACCAACTGGGCGAATGCCGCGCGCCGCGCCATGAACGAGGCCGCAGCCTGATGATCCGCGTCCGCCCCTTCGATGACCTGGCCGCCATGGCGGTCTTCCACCAACTCGACGTGAACGACCACATCGAGGCCGAGCTGGTGAGGGGCGTGAGCTACAGCGCGCTTGGGCTGTTCGCCGAATGGCGGATGGCCCAGGCACAAGGTCCGCTTTCGCTGATCGCCTGCACTGGGCCGGCGGAGCGCCCCTTCGCCCTCTTCGCCCTTGGTCACACCGGACAGGCAGGCGTCGCGGAAGGGGCCCTCCTCGCCGCACACCACCACCGGCACCGCATGGCGCTAGCCCGCCTGGCCCTGGCCATTCGGGACAGAATGCCCCCCTTTGCGGCGCAGACCGGGATCCGCCGGATCGAGGCGCGCTGCTGGGCAGACCACCCTAGCGCCGCCCGCCTTCTGACCGCCATGGGGTTTGTGCACGAGACGGACATGCACGGCTTCGGCCCGGCCGGCGCGCACACTTTCCGCCAGTTTGCCTGGACCCACACAGCCCCTTCGACCACCGCGCCGCCTGCGCATTCTGACCCGCAACCCCAAGAGGAGATCTGACATGTGCGGAATGAAGGTGAAGGCCCCCAAGCCCGTGCAGGTGGCCGCCTATGACAACCAGGAAGCGCTCGCGCAGGCCGACATGGAAGCGGCCCTGCGCCGCCGCCGCCGCGGCGCGGCCGCCAACATCCTGACCGGCCCGTCCGGCATCCCGGCCAGCGCCACCATGGGAGGCGCCGCATGAACGCGGTGACCCCCAAGTCCGCCTTTGACGGCGGCAGGACCCGCGCCGAGCAGGACATCGCCCGCTGGGCCGAGCTGAAAACCGATCGGTCGCAGCATGAGCGGATGTGGGAAGAGATCGCACGGCTGATCCGTCCCCAGCGCGGCGGCTTCGGCCTGACCGACCCTGCCGGCCGGACACTGGAAAAGCCCCTGTCCAGCGCGCCCATCCATGCCAACAGCAACTTCGCCGCCGGCCTCTACGGGACCCTCACCAACCCCGCAAACCGCTGGTGCGGGCTGGCCTCGAGCGACCCTGAGAAGAACAAGGTCCACGAGAACAAGCTCTGGCTCGACCGGGTCACCGACATCATCCTGAACAGCTTCCTGCCCTCGATCAGCACGTTCTATACCGCCGCCCACCAGGTCTACGGCGACATCGCGGCCTTCGGAAACGCCGCGCAGTACGACGAGATCCCGATGGACGAGCGGAAGATCCTGGACGTGACCGTCAGCCTGGCCGAGATCGTCTACGACGTCGACGGCTTTGGCCGGGTCACCGAGGTGGTGCGGCGCTTCATGCTGACCCCGGAGCAGGCCGTGGGGATGTTCCGCCAGGCGGACGATCAGCTGCCCCTCAAGCTCACGGAGATGGCCGAGAAGGGCGAACGCACCCGCATCGCCTTCTACCACCGCGTCGGCCGCAACGACACCTTCCGCAAGGGCCGCCTGGGGCCGGACGGCAAGCGCTGGTATTCCCGCTACTCGACCGAGTGCGAAACCGCGCTGATCCGCGTGAAGGGCTATGACGAGATGCCCTTCTACGCTCCGCGCTGGGATGTGGACACCGGCCACAGCTATGGCACTGGCCCCGCCTATGCGGCCATTGCCAGCGCAAGGCTCCACCACCGGATGACGGACGCGACGATCCGGGCCGCGCAGCGCGCCGCCGATCCCACCATCATGGCGCCCGATCGGGGCGACTGGCCGCTGAACGGGAAGATCCTGCCTGGGCAGGTGGTCTATGGCGCGATGAACCTGCAGGGCAAGCCGATGCTGCAGCCACTGGACGTGGCGGGCCGCCTGCAGCTGACGCTCGAGGAGCGGCAGGAGGTGATGCAGGAGATCCGCGACGCCTTCCACTACAGCCTGATGAACCTGGCCGGGCGCACGGGCATGACTGCGACCGAGGTCATGGCGATCACCGAGGAACGCCAGCGCCTCTGGGCCCCGCACCAGGGTCGCCTGCAGGAGGAATACTTGGCACCGAAAGTGGCGCGTCGCTTCGCTCTGCTGTGGAAGGCAGGCCAGATCCCGCCCCCGCCGAAGGGCTTGGCCGGGGCCGAGCTGCAGGTCGTCTACAAGTCGGCCGCCGCGGCAGCCCAGCGAAGCGCGGAAGGCAACGCTGTCCTGCGGATCCTGGAGGACATCACGCCCTTGGCCGCAATCAGTCCAGACGCGGCCCAGCGTCTGGCCGACCGGCTTGATCCCGACGGCGCGCTCGAGATCCTGATCGAGGCCCGGGGCGCCCCGGCCAGCCTGATCCGGTCGCGAGAGGAAGCCGACGCCCGCACCGAAGCCCGTCAGCAGCAGCAGCAGGCAGCGCAGACCGCGCAGCTGATGCAGGCCGGGACCGGAATGCTGAAGGACGTGGCCGGCGCGCAGGCACAGCTCGCGGCGCAAGGACAGGGGGCGGCGGCTTGACCATCTGGAACCGCCTCTCTGTCCTGCAGGGCTTCGTACCCTTTTCGGAGCGAAGCCTTGCAATCCGTCGTGCCCGCCGCTGGAGCGAGGCGAGCAAGCGCGACAACCGCCTGGCCGAGGACGTGATCATCCTGGGCGGTGTCATGACGACCCAGCCGGCGATCCTGGACAACGGTTTCCCCAGCGCGTCGCTACCGGATCCCCAGCTTCTGGCCTACCAGGCCGGCCGCCGCGACCTGGCGCTGCAGCTGCTTGCGCTGATGAACCTTACCCCGAACGAACTCAACACGCTGGCAAAGGAGCCTGACTATGGCCAATCGGCACATGACGATTACTGACTTCACCCGGGACCGCCGCACCTTCGCTCCGGCGGATGACCCGCCACCGCCCGCGGCACCGCCCGCCGCACCGCCGGCGAACGATCCGCCGCAGCCGGCCACACCGCCCGCTGCACCGCCGCCGTCCACCAAATGGTGGGAGGGTGACCGCTTCGCAGATCCCGCCCGCCAGTACCTTACGGCCAAGGGCCTGACGGTCGACGATCCGCTGGAGGCCATGCCAAAGCTGGTGGACATCGCCGCCAACGCCGAGAAGCGCATCGGCAAGGGGCTCGACACGATCCTCGATCGGCCCGCGAAGGATCAGCCCTACACCGACTGGGTCGCGAAGAACCGGGAGGCCCTGGGCCTGCCGGCCGACGAAACCGGCTACCAGGTCGCGCGGCCGGAAAGCTGGCCGAAGGACGCTCCCTGGAACGAGGCCGGGGAGGCCAAGGCCAAGGCCATCGCCGTGAAATACGGCATCCCCAAGGAGGCACTGCAGGAGCTGGTGAACCTGCAGGCCGAGGATGCCATGCGGTCCTACCAGGACGCCGCCGCCTTGGGCGAAGAGGCGAAGCGCGCGCTGATGGCCGACCTCGAGAAGCAGTATGGCGATCAGACCAAGGTGGTCATCCACAAGGCCCGGCTGGGCGCGCAGGCCGTCGCGGAAAAGGCTGGGCTGCCCCTCGATGCCGTGGCCAACCTGTCGGACGTGCTGACCGACAAGATCGGCGACGCCAATGCCATCCGCTTCATGGCCGCAATCGGCGACATGCTGGGCGACGACACCGCGCTCGGGCTGGGCAAGGGAGGCGGCCTGACCACCACTCCGGCCGAGGCCCGGGCCGAGCTCGCCCGGCTGCGCGCAGACGGCGGAGAGTATGCCGAGGCCTTCCGCAAGAACGATCGGGCCACGATGGAGAGGCTTCGCCCGAAGATGGACAATCTCACCCGCATCGCCGCCGGCGGCTGAAACCGCTGTCAAGCGAAAAATGTGCCCGCCCAGACGCAGGGGCGGGCACATGTCGTTAATGGTCCCTCTTGACCCACAAGGGGAAGTGTGGCTTTTCTGGTCGGGACGGATAACCCGCCTTGCCTCGGGTCCAGATGACAGCCGGAAAGCACGGCCTCCCACAGGGGAGCGGCTCGACGCCAAAGAGCTTCCCTGAGGAAGGGTCCGGCAACGGGCAACCCCTCCGAAGACTCACAAACCACCGTCAGTTTTCGAAAAGGAGGGGACGCACATGTCTCTCGTCGAACAGCACCACAAGCTCACCTACCGCGACAATGTCATCATGGTCGCGCAGCAAAAGAAGAACCCGTTCATGGGCGCGGTCACCGAAATGCCCGTCAAGGGCGAGGCCGTCCGCGTGGCCGATCTTCTGAACCAGATCGAGTACGTCTACGGCGAAGGCCGCAGCCGCCGGAACGTGGAGAACCCGATCTCCGGCTCTGCCCGCTGGCTGGTCCGCCCGGACAGCGTCGAGAGCGGTCAGTACATCGACATCGAGGACAAGCTCGACATGGCCGTCGACCCGACCTCGAAGTTCGTGGCCGGTCACACCATGGCCGTCACCCGCGGCTGGGGAGACCGCATCCTGGGCGTCCGCAAGCAGGGCACGTCCTTCGTCGTCACCGACGGCGGTATCCTGGGCTTCTCGCGCGAGGGCAAGACCCCCGGCGCGCCGACCGCTCTGCCGGCAGGCCAGACCGTGCCGGTGAACGCCTCGGGGCTGACCGTGGCCAAGCTGCGCGCCGCCCAGCTGAAATTGAACGAGGCGGACTTCGGCCTCGAGGACGACGGCGATGTCCTCTACTGCGCGATCGGGTCGAAGCAGAAGGACGACCTTCTCGCCATCGCGGAGGCGTCGGCAACGCCCCTCAACGCCTTCCAGATCCAGCAGCTGATCGACGGCAAGCCGACGATGCTGATGGGCATGAACTGGATCTACACCAACCGCCTCCCGAAGGTCGGCAACACCCGCTACTGCCCGGTGTGGTCGAAGAACAACGTGGTGGCCGGCGTCTGGGAACCGATCCAGGGCGACCTCTGGAACGACACCAGCGCCAAGAACCTGCCCTATGCGCGTGTCTGGGCCCGCCTGGACGTCGGTCGCGCCCAGGACAAGGGCGTCGTCGTCATCGAGTGCAACGAGCCGTAAGGCCTGCACTCCGCTGACTGGCGGGGCACGCCCCCGCCGGTCCTCCCCCACTTCACAGGCAAAGGACCATCGTCATGCCCGTCGTCAACGTCAAATCCACCCTCTTCAAGCCCGACAGCGATCCGCTGGGCGCCGAGCCGAAACCCGAACTGGCCCGTGGCCGCCCGATCAAGTGCACCGGCACCATGGCCAACCTGGCGACCGACAGCCAGAACTCGAAGTACCTCCTGGCAGAACTGCCGTCGGACGCGATCCTCGAGCCGGACACGTTCTTCAAGGTCGACACCTGGGGCTACGCCGACATCCGCATCGGCACCTTCAGCGATCCCGTCGCCCTGGTGAACCAGCTGCGGTCCGCGGGCGCCATCGTCACGCCGATCGCCAACGGTGATGCCCGCCACGGCCAGCCGCTCTGGCAGGCGCTTGGCCTGGCCGCTAACCCGGGCGGTGTGATCGGGATCTATGCGCATGGCAACGTCGCCGCCCCCACCGACGCCGGCAGCATGCGCTTCAAGATCAGCTACCTGCACCGCTAGGCCCCGGCCTGGCCCGAAACACCAGGCCGGGACCTGAATTCAGGCCCCGGCCTTCCCACACCAGGATCCGCCCATGCCCCTGCCTATCGCGACATCGACGATCGTGGCCCAGGCCTGGCGCTTCCTGGAGTTGTCGCCGATCTCGAGCTTCGACGACGACACCGAGCAGGCACGGTCTGCGGCGGAGCAGTATCCTAACGCCCTGCGCGAGTGCCTGGCCCGGGCCGATTGGTCCTTCGCCTCGATCGTCGAAAACCTGCCCCTCGCCACGCGTCCGCAGACCGTGGCCGATGATCCCGAGCTGCCCTATTTCTACAAAGCCCCGGCCGGCCTGGTGCGGCTTCTCGAAGTCGGTACCCCGGACACCGCCTGGCGTCTTGACCGCGACGGGCTGCGCGCCTCCGATCCTGCGCCCCTTCGCATCCGCTACACCGGCGAAATCACCAACGAAGCTGTCCTGCCCGCCGCTTTCCAGGCCGCGGTCGCCTTGCGCCTGGCGCTTCTCCTTGGGCCCCGGTGGCTCGGCACCCAGACCAAGCTGCGCGCTCTGGCTCAGCAGTTCGAATTGGAACTGGCCGCCGCCAAGAAACAGGACAGCCGCAGTGCCAGCGGCCAGCGCTACGACAACAGCCTCACATCGGGCGACGACTGGTCGCTCACCGCAACCTGGTAGGAGAACCCCATGGCAGTCCGTCATCACGTGAACGTCCGCAACGCGCGCCTCGATGCGATCGAGACCACGCTGGGCACCAGCCCGATCCTCGAGTTGCGCAGCGGCGCCCGGCCGACCAATATCACTGATGCCGACACCGGCACGCTGCTGGCCAGCATCACGCTGCCGTCGGACTGGGCCGCGGCGGCTTCGGGCGGCACGAAGACCTTCCTTGGCACGTGGCAGGACCTGACGGCCGACAACGCCGGGACCTTCGGCCACTATCGCCTGAAGACCAGCGGCGGGGTCTGCTACGAGGACGGCACGGTTTCCGGCCCCGGCGGCGGGGGCGACATCGTGATGGACAGCGCCACGGTCACTGCCGGCCAGCAGGTCAGCATCACGTCCTTCACCAAGACCGAAGGGAACGCCTGACATGGCGC
>FRDC01001440.1_pt1 | contig 39712 bp, 51 predicted proteins | sample 1106171 | NCBI WGS metagenome assembly FRDC01 (sample SAMEA3930566, study PRJEB13176) | freshwater metagenome | biome: Drinking water system; feature: drinking water; material: water | place: Singapore | collected 2014-12-20 | reverse complement strand
CCAGCAGCCCTGCACGTCCGAATACATCGGCGACGCGGGCGGTTGGCACGCTCACTTGGGCGACGCGCTGCGGCGCTCGACCGGCCCCGCGCAACCGACTTCCAACGCTTCCGCAGCCGCCATCACCGGAAACACCGACGCCGAACGGCGAGCGGCTCTGCTCTCGGCAACGCCGCTCGGCAAGGCAACAGTGGCGGCCGAAGCAGCCGCCGCGTCGTTCGCGGCACCCGTTCCGCCGCCCGCGCCGGAAGTGACATTCGCTCAAAAGTGCCAGCAAGACGCGGAGGCGGCCGACCGTGCCCGTCGTGCCGGACTCGCCAAGTACCTGAAACTCACCTCTCTCGGCCGAGACGTTCTGGCACAAGACGCGAACAAGTCCTGACCGCGCTGGCGCAGTGCCGGCCCGCACACGGAAGCGCAGCCCGGCTCATTCGGTGGGCCGGGCGTTTGTGTTGTCGGAGCCGCGCCCTCGCAACCGGTCGCGCCGAACCAGTCGCACTGGACCGCACCACGCACATCTTGTTACCCTTTTGCTCACCACTGCCGGACCGCTCCCGGCTTCCGGCTCATCCCAGAGGTCGCCCGTGAAGTTGCGAATGCTCTCTGTCGTGTTGGCGGCACTACTGGTCGCCCCGTCCGCTCCGGTCGTTCGCGCGGCGGACCCGCCGCCGGCACCGGTCCCGACCGTCAAAATGCCAAGCGAGGTCAAGATTCCGCCGGGGCGGCTCGCCAGCATCGTGATCGAAAGTAACGGCAAAGTCACCAAGTTCGGGTGTCTGTCGTCCGAGGTGGACGTGTTCCGCGAGTACGACCCGGACCCGACCAAGATTCGCGTTCGAGTGATCGCTTACACGCCCGGCAAGTACGCGATCTTCGCGTACACCGCAATGGGAGACGTTCCGTCGGAACCAGCGATCTGCTGGCTCACCGTAGGCGACCCGCCGCCGCCCACGCCCCCCACGCCGCCCACGCCGCCCACGCCGCCCACGCCGCCTCCGCCGCCGCCTTCGCCGCCTTATTCCATTCGGCTGATCCGATGTCATTTCGATTCCAGAGCGCGATAGAGCCGTCGATTGCTTTTTTAACGTCCGGATATTTCTTGTGATCGAATTTCGTTAGAACGGATTCTAGAATGAAAATCAGAAAGGGAGCTTTTACTTTCTCTAGGTCAGCCCCCTCCTGAATGGCTTCTGCGAATTCTACTGGCCAAATCTTTTGTCTTTTTTTTGATATATTTTCAAATAGAGTGTCTTGAACCCTAGCTAACCATTCTGGAATCCCCAGGTAAGGTTCAAAATTTCTATGGTCTGATGGATCGAGTTTTAACTTTTTTAGCTTTGCAATGGATTTAATTCCACAACCCACAGCACACCCACCTAAGCCCTGACTATATGTCCCAGCGATAAAGCGATCAGCCTTTTGATGGGCCTTCATTTCTTTAACGAACTGCTTCTTCGTAATTCCTTGTTTGTAAGCGAGCATTTTTATCCCCAATTTCTTAAAATAACTTTATGCTCATTATAATAAGTTATTTTAGAATTAAAGGATTAAATCGAGGCAGAGTCTAGAAAGGCGGGAGGAGATCCCTTTTGACACTCTTCTAGTTTTTGAAGGCACTGCTTTAGCGCGCGGTCTTTATTGAAAAAGTCTTGCTCGAGCTGAATCACGCACTTCCCCTTCACTTGAGGAGAAGGCTTACATTCGGTCATCGAAAGGTCCGGCCAACCCTGATTAGCTGAGCCCTCTTTTCCGAGTAGGGTGGATTGATCATAGCACTGCTCGGGCATCGCAAGCCCGTAGTATCGATTCTGAATCGTGGCGCAGGCAGCGCAGGCCAATAGTCCCACAACCAGTCCGTGCCAAAATTTCATCTTAGGGGCGCCCCGTATCGCGAAATCTTTGTTCATCTTCGTTAACAGTGTTACTTATTTCTTGCTCTTTTTCGATGGGAGTCTTTTGAAACTTCCACGTTGCCCATTTAAATAAATACACAACCCCACCCACAATGGCACCGATCCCGCCGATTGCCGCAACGATTTCTTTCCAGCTCACGATTGAGTCAACTTTTTTGGTTTATAATGCAGCTTCTCTTCTGTGAAATGTCTCAGAATAATATTCAAGCCCGCAACCAAAAGAATCGAAGAGGAAGGATGAGCAGACACCCAATGCTCTACTCCTGGTACAAGTTCTGCGGCTGAGGCAAGGAGAACGTTCCCCAGATACGTCTTCGAAGTTAAAAAAAACTTCGATTCCACCTCAGTCGCAGAATCAGGATGATTTTCAATCTCAGGCAAGTAAAATCCCCACTAGCTCACCCACTCTGGCGCCAATGGTTTGAGCTGCGACTTGTTTGTTTTCGGCGATCTCGTTTTTCACTTGGTCAATGCCATTCACTGCTTCCATGAGCGGTTTGATCTCTTCACTCAGAAGCGAAACCAAATCCTTCTTGGCTTTAATTGCAGCGACGAGCGACACCAAAAGCGCACCCACATCATCCAATTCCTTTGCGACCTGAACCTGTTTACTTTCGATTGCCATAAGAATCCCCTTTAAACCTCAGTGTGAAGGGAACCTAGAATCCGGTCAAGCTGAAGTGTTGGGGATCGGGATTTGAAAAATGCTTTCCCCAGTAAAATCCAGACTCCACAAAGCAGGATACGAGCTCCTCGGGCATATTCCCCTGAGATCCCATGGGATTCGTAAGAGCGTTGATGTCAATTGCCAAACCCCAGGAATGAGCTGATGGAATGCCCGGTTGTCCTCTTCGATCTCGAATATTAAAAACACCATCAAAAGTCTCAAGACACCAAAGAAGCCCGCGTGCCTCTATTTTATCAAGAGCATTCAAAAGCGGATCGACGAGCACTTTGTTGCAATAGATGTGATTCGTTGGCTTGAGTGTGGCCGAATTAATCCAGTGCGTAGAAACGGTGGGGTCAATAGCAAGTAAGACCATGTGCTCTTTTTCGTTCGGCCACTTGCCATTCACAATCATTCCAAACTTCAATTGCACTTCCGTAAGAGACATCATGGATATTTTTTATTGAATTCGAATCATGTAATTGATGGTGACGTTGTCGGGCTGGGTTTGAACACCGGCTGTGTAATCTGAGGTCGACATGAGAGTGGTGTTTTGGGGACCGGGAGATGTCGTATTTCTCGTGTCATGCACGTTTCCACCCACAGCGCCAGCGCTGCCATTGACGGAACCCTGCGGAAGCGATCCACCTGTCACATAGGCACCATAGGCGTGACCATGAGTCCCCACCGATTCCGCTGAAAAAGTACCCAAAGCCAAGTCTCCAGCTGGGTTCTCATTCCCGTCGCTTCTGCCGTTATTTTTGCCACGAATAAATACCCCGCGAAGATCCGGCACGTTCGTATTACCCGTAATCGTCGCATAGGGGGTTCCGCTCACGTCTCTTCCGTCCGCCAAAATAAACCGAGGCGAAGAGGGGTTGTAATATTGCTGAAGATCCTGAAAATCTGATTCGGTAAGCATTGTCGCGACAATGGTTCCGATGGGGTTGGCAATTTCAAAAAGAAAGTTAGCAAGCCCCCCGATCGACTGAAGCGCGTTTTCGCTTACGGGTTGATTAAATTGATAGGCCGGTAATTGCGCCTTAATTTCACTTGGAACTACTTGTGCCATGGCATTCCCCCAATTTTAATCGACACGATAATATCCTAAGCCATCGTGGAATCCGATTCCTTCTAAAACGTAAGTATCTGGATCGGACACAATAAACTCCACCGGTTCTGAAATCGTGACGGTCGTTCCGGTGACATCTGTAATTGTAAACTCTTCGCTCTGGCGTTCCCAATAGGGAAACGTCCGAATGATCGCCAAATTGCCTACCGTCAGGTTTGCAGCATCTCCTACCGATACAGTAAACTGCGTTTCTGAAATGACGGTGAGAATCAAAATGGTAGGCGTGATGTAGGCATAAAGCGCCTTTAATGCCTGATTTTCCTCGGGATCTGTTCCGGTGGGATAGCTTGCGATGTCGATAATGTCCCCGACCGCAGGAGTAAACGGGAGCGCAGGACTCACATCTAGTTTCGTGGGATCGGTCGCATTGAGTCCAATTAAAACCGTTTCAGCGTCCGTGGCGTAGTCAAAGGAATGCACCCGGATCGGGTTTCCAAAAAGAGGCGTCCATTTCAATAGCTCCGCCGCAATGGAAGTTTGCCCAAAGCTTGGAATAATGCTAAGCACCGTAGAAGTGCTCCCGGAGCCAATCAGCGTGGAGGGAGAAATTAATCCGAATCGACTTGTCACGTTAAATCCAAGGCCACCCAGGAGCTTCAGGCTTACAGTGCCTTCCATGATGTTGTACTTACGGTCGATCACTTCGAACATCTGGGTGCCAATATTTCTCTTGCCGGTTTGAAAATTCATGATCTTTAAATTGCCGTCATCTTTTAAAATAACAATGTCCGACACTTCGATGACCGATCCCGCCGTCCAGTTCACCTTCAAATCAATGAGAAGCGCGATATCCTTGTAGCGCCCCAGGAGCGCTTGACCCGTATTGGAAGAAACATTCCCTCCGCCAAATTCCGAGCGAATTCCCGGAGCTTCAATAGGAAGAGTTTGTTTCATCTGGAAAGACTCGTAAGAATTCGTATCTAAAAAATAATCAATCGTCTGATAGTTTCCAGTCAGGGGATTTTTGTCGTATTGGATTTGAATCTGGTTGTAGAAAGTTCTCGAGTTCGCAGACCGCATCACGGTGATTTTTTCTGGCTCTAAGACGTTCGTCCAGTCCAGCTGAACGAGCTTTCCCTGCCCCGGAAGGGGCGGCTTAGTAATGGAAAGTGAAATGCGACCGAATCGAGATACCCCGTAACACCGAAGCGGGAGGAGAAGCTTTGTGGCAATAAAGTCTAAGCCCATCTCCACTTCTTGAAAATAAAACTGCATGAGCGCATTCGATGTGAAATAAAGATCTCGAATGTAAATCCAAGAATTCACATCCACATCTCGCATTCGAAGCTTGAGTCCAGCTCCCACGGGATAGGTATCGAACTGGGATCTGAATGCACACACCGCCGACGTGGGGTTTTCTAGAGTAAACACCTGATCCGTGTAAACGATTTGATTCGAATACTGCGCGTCACCAAAGGCGATGATTTGCCCACTTAAATTGTTGGCGGGATTTGTGGCATCGGTGACATAAAAATAATCTCCGATGGTTAAACCAAGATCCTTTTGGGCGTCGATGTTTTTAAGCAAAAATGTGTTCGAAATGAATCCCAAATCGGAATAGGTATAGACAAAACTTTGGATCGAAACATCCTCTTCACACGGGCCGTTCCAACCCGACAAAAGTAATTTCAACGCAATGGTGATCGCGTTATCGCCAGTGCCTCCGCCCAAACGAATCGCATTCGTGACGGTTGCATCGATATCGTGCTCTACTGCTGTAGATCCCAAGGCTCCTCGGGTGACCTGAATCTCCTCGGGAGTAACGAGGCCCGTCTCGTCGTACTCCATAATTTCATCATCCACTCGAACGTAAGTGTTTACGGTGGGATCGTAGTTTCCGTCTGGACCCAAGATGGGCTGATAAAAATCCGTGTGACTAGAGACTCTCAATAGAGTGGATGAAGAGTCGACTGCCTCTAACAAAAAAGTGGTGTGAATATCAAAAAGAGCCTGTCGCTCTTTTAGTGTTCCATCTGAAATCTGAAACTTCACAATCCCAGGAGGGCAAATGGTCTGAGTGATGTAGCCTCGGTAAGCAAGCAGAAAATCCCCAGGAAAGGAGCTCTGTTGAAATCCGAGCCAAACCTTCACCTCTTTACTCATCATGAGTTCGGGTGCTACAATTCCGGGCGCAATTAATTCCGATACGAGTCCGTCTTTGTCGACGAGAGTGATCGTGAGCGTGGCAATATTCGCCTTGCCCTGTTCGGGCTCAATTCGTTGTTGAATCGTCAGAGAAGAATCTAAAACAATCCAAGGCCGCGCCGCCTCATTAATTCTAAGGCCACCATAGACCAATCCCGGCAATCCATAGACCAGATTGGGATCTCCGTAGCGCACCACGGTATAGGTATTGGCAATCCCGAAGAGAGTGTCCACTCCCTCAATTTGCAAAACTAGAGAGAGTTGCTTAGAAAGGGCCTCATTTTGAACGAGGTAATTGGGTGGGTAATTATTATAGTCATTTGCCATCGCCGGGGTCTTTCTTGAGTCGAGACTTTACTAGGCGAAGCGTATCTGAAATTTCTACTACTTCCGATTTAAATTTCTCAAGCTCATCGACTCTGCGCTCGGTCTTAGGAACGTATGCCGCAAAGGCGGTCATGAGCTTTCCCATGCGATCACTGTGCTCCCCCAATTTTGAAAGAGCCCCTACGAGATTGTCTCGAAGAGAATTCATTTGGTGAGCGTGAATCTTCACGTCTTCTTGAAGATCATTCGCCTGCTTGGCAATCGATTGAATGGAATTTTCGATTCGAGATTCCCAATCCTTTTGTCCCTTTTGAACCAGTTGCGCTTGCTTTTTAAGAAGCTTCCAGACAATCGCAAGTAAGACTCCAATGGCACCGCTTTGACCAGCCGTCTCAGCCGTAAACACATGCTTGATGAGGTACTGGCCAATGAGCTCTTCCATCTTTTTTTATTTAGGCCCTACACAGATCAGTTGCCCCGAGCTGTTTGAACCGGATCCACCCGTAGTAATAGCGAAAACCGTGACAGAACTAGAAGATGGGGATTGTGTGTAGGTCAATACAGCAGCTCCACCATCTCCCGTATACGAACAATATGGGGTGCCAGAAAATGGGCTTCCGGTGAAAGTCACCAAGCAAGTTCCACCACTGACGTTTCCAATCGAGGTGATCCAAGTCCCTGTCTGCCGAGTAATAGAGGAAGATCCAGAGCAGACAATACTAGCTGCGGCTACAGTTAAAACACCGCTAGAGGGACTTACTACCGAATTTGCAATCAGAGGGGCTGGAAAAGATTTACTGACGTCTTTAATTGTCCAGTCGACCGTGTTGCCATACCCCGAACTTGGTGTTGCAATAGTAATAGCTCCAGAACTCGCTCTACTTTGAACCTTGACTGTCATGGCGGAAACTGAGGTGGCTTGAAATATCCCACAAAGAGGAATGGCTCTTCTATATCCGTTGGTATCTTGTGACCAACCCTTTGCCGGGGGTAATGTAATCACTCCGTCGGTAAGTTGTAATGCATAGTCCTGACCGGCGCTTGCACCACCTGCATTTACCATGGCACAAATTTCATAAAAGCCGACATGAGTAGGAGTAAAGACAACCCCTGGTAATTTATCCGATCCAGAAAGGGCGCTCGTAACAGAACCCATGGTCACGTTGTAATTTTGGGTGAAAGTGCAAGTGGCGTCCGCAGTGGGGTCACCATAGGCCGTATTGGTTCTTGCAAACGAGCAATCATCAGCATGTGCGCCTGACCAAATGCCCGGTGTTTGGCCTGGGGTGAAAGCAGTTTGTGAAGTAATGGGATATCCCTTGATTGAAAATCGTACTTGTGCATTACTGGCTGCGATATCGATTGAAATAGAACCGCTTGCGGCTGAACCATAAAGAGCAAAAGTACGGTTTCCACTGGTCGTGTAGTTAAAATATCCCACAACCGTAGCGCCTGTTGTGCCTGCGGCATTATTAAAATCATGCGCACGCCCGGATGTGGTTGTGCCATCATTGATGGCCAAATTGTTAATAGATGTTGTTGAAGCACCTATTGGGGAACTAAAAATGACTTCATAATAACCCGGCGGTAGGTTATTTACCGTCACCTGAGGAAGATCAGCATCAGTGGTTTGAATTACTCCAGGTCCGGGATTAAATTCTACCGTCGGACCAGGACAGTCTGTGTCTGTAGAAAATGCGCCAAGCGCCGTATTGGTTCTGCTCCATCCTGAACAGCTCGCCGTAGTAGCAAAAAAAGCACTTCCAATAAACTGCGGCTGGCTCACCTGGCTCAAATTAAACAGCCTGGCATCTCCCAGCCAGCAATCATCAATGTAGATGTCAGGCTCATTCGAGGCAACGCTAACAACGCGCAAAGAAATGGTTCCGCTTGTGGGCGCCGTGGCAATGCCTGTTTCTGCCATTTGAAAAGCCGAGGTATTGCTTAGAATTGTTTGCGACGCAAGCACACTGGATCCATCGTAAATTTGGAGTAAGTGGGTTGCCGTACCCGTTGCTGCTTTAATAAAACAAAACCCAGTCACCGGGGCACCAGAAAGAGCACCACCCGAAGTAACAGTTAAACTATTGGAAGTCAGTGTTTGAGAGGCACTACTAGAATCCCACTCGCCAGCAGCTGCGCCGTCATAAATATTCCCAGACGATGTTGTGTTTTGATACGTTCCACCGGAAGCCGTCCATCCAGCAAGACCATTCTCCCAACCAGGATTGGTAAGTTTGGTGCTCTGCAAGAGAAAGGCACGCTGAGCATTGTTAAAAACAGGAGGGTTCGTGGGGGCCGCCGCAAAAGCACTCCAGCTTCCTAAAATTAAAAGAATGATTCCCTTTTTCATCTATCCCCCTTAGGCGCTGACTTGCGCTGAGCTAATCACGAATCGAACCACATCCGTGTCGGTTGTGGAGCTTCCGAGTTCCAATCGAATTAAAAGTAAATCTCCCGCCGAGTATGCCACGCCATTGATGAGGCCGGAAGAGTCGGTTAATGCAATCGACATTCCACGCGCCTGATTCGCAACCGTATTCGTGAACGTAGACGAGTTCGCAGTATTCTGATTCGTGGTACTGCTCATCGCGTCCGTATTTTTTCGAATCAGTGTCGTTTGCACCGTGAAATAGAAATTGTTACTCGTCGACGGTGAATAGCCCGTTGCATATAAAAAGAGCTGAGTTCCCACGGATTGAGACGCCGGAATCTCAAACGAAGTGTAAGCGTATTGCGTTAGGGGTGCGGGACCGAAAGCAAAAATGCTTTGATTAAACTCCGTTGTCTGCACTGCAGCAAACGGACCTTCGGCATTCCAAATGAGCCCGCCGCCACCACCACCACTTCCCCCGCCGCCTCCGAGCGGCATAAACATTGCCGGAGTATAAGTGGGTGTGGGTTGCAGGGGGTTGTAGAGTTCTTGAGCATAGAAAAGAAGTGTGGTTGGGCTCGAGAATGAATAAGCCGTTTCCACTCCCAATACCTTGCTGTAATAGGCCATCGTCCAGGTTCCAGAAGATTCGGTAACCCGTCCATAAATCAGATTCCCAGACGTATCAAACAGAGGCTCGCCATATCCATCTCCAGTCGCCCCCTGACCAATCCATGCCCGATTGTAAGGGGCAGTCACCACGACTCCTGTCGCCGCGGCACTATAAGACGCTGCCTTCCCGGCCATCAATGCGGTGATCGTGGTTCCGGTTCCAGAGGCTCCAGTAATCGGAGCAATTCCGGGAACAAAGTATCCCAAAAGCGGAACACTCGTGATCGACGCTGCCAAAATTGGACCACCGTCCCCAGCCGCGCCAGAATGCGCGTGACCAGTCGCGGGATCAAATTTCGCCGCCAATAAATAAAGCGAAAGCTCATGAGAATCTCCGTTGGCGATTGTCGATGCGGGCGCATCGTAAACCGTTCCCGCCACGGTTTCGGTGGCTCCCGTTGTGGTCCACAGCGTGTTGATGGCTTCTTGAATATTATCGATCGCAGTACCTGAGCCGGGATTATCAAACCCGAGAACATTGGGCATGACATCGTCTTGATTCTTATTAATAAAGGCAGGATTGGTAATCGCCTGACTTACTGGTTCTCCGTCCAAAACGCCCATATGCGTCAATTCCTCACAAGAAAGATGCTGCTGTTAGTACAATCCTAAACTTCAAAGGTCCTGTTTGATAGATGTTTGGAAAGTTCGGAAGCATTTCCGGCATCTCAAATCCCAGTCCCTTAGAGTCTGCACGCGTGGTTTCCAGGCTCACCTGATACACCACTCCCGGAACAGAAAGCTCCGGCATGAAATCAAAACTCTTTTGTTGAATCGCCCAATTGAAAAAATCCTGCCATTGACCGAGTGCGGATGCGGGTTCGTATTTAAATTCCACATTCAAAAACTGCTGAATATTGAAAACCACCGCCTCTTTCACGCCCGCCGCAGATACATTCACCGCGCCAAATACCTTCGCCTGTTGATCTACTCCTACGAAATTGTAACCAATGTAAGTCGGCACTAGTGCCGTACCCACCGTGTCCGCTCCGACGTAACTGGTAGAGCCCGTGTAATCACTCGAATTAAAACCAATCAGCGACGCGATGCTGGTCGAATTGTGGCTTCCTGATGAAAAAAGAAGACTTAAAAAAGTTCCAGCAGTCGCAATCGTCATTCTGTTTTCAGTGCCATCGCCCTGGTTCCAGACAATAGAAACCGTATAATTATTCGCTGGATCCGCTTCCAGTAATGCGGCCCGGACCGCATCCGCAAGTCCCATGGGAGAGTAATATCCAATCGGAATCACCGCAGTGAGCTCACTCCCAAGCGCTGCCGCCTTGAAATCTAAGTTTTGATTCAAGGTCGTCACCGTCAATCCGTATGTGATCAAACTTCGTGAGCTCAGTGCCATGGATCAACCTCTATGACGCGCATGTTCAAATTCCGATCTTATTGTAAGTAAAATCAGTCGCATCGGTTTCTGCTCTGACGATCTCCATGAGTTGACGTCTCGTGGAGTCTGTTTCGAAATAGTTTCCGGCAATATTAATGCTGACACGTCTTTCCTCGCGCTGCTGTTGTTGATTGAAGCTTTGAGCAGTCGCGGGAGAAGACGGCCCTTGCTGTCCGCCGCCCCCGCCCGCGCTCGCTGACGGGGTATCGGACCCCCCGCCCCCCGCCATTGCTTTCAAAGCTCCCCCAAGCGCAATGAGCGCTCCACCGCCGGCAATTGCCGCAGGGTTCGGAGGCCAAATTCCTTCTAGCAGCATCACCTCGCCCGCCGTTTGCGCGCGGTCGCCGAGATATCCTAAGAACGCTTTTCTGAGCACGTCCGCTACCGCAGCGCCTACATTACCGTTCGTAACCATCGCTTTTCCGATAGCGTCAAATGTTCCCACACCCGCAGACTTCAGAGCGGTGTAGGCCTTCTGTCCCTGCTTCCCGGCGTTCGTGATCTCCGCCTTCTGGCGAACAATGTCCGCTTGGAATGCGCGAGAAATCCCGTCGTAGGTATCTTTGGAATTCTTTTGATACGCATCGAGCATCTTGACGCGTGCATCCGAAAGATCTCTTTCTCTTCGGAGCTGCTCTTCTTGAAAGCGTGCGTCTTCTTGATCCATAAGAAGTGCACGCTGAATGTCATCGAGGTTAGCTTGGGTCTTAATTGCTCGAACCCGGTCCTGGTGCGCCTGTTCTGCGAGCTCATTTTGAGCATTGAGATTCTGTTCGAGTTGCTCAAGCGATTGAAGATTCGCAGCTTCTTCTTTTAAGAAATCCGCCCGAAGCTTCGACATGTCTTGCATGTACTTGACTTGGTTTTCAGCCTGAGCCTGCGTATTAACGATATTCTTAGCAAGCATGTCATCGGAAGCTTTTTGGGCATCTTGGCTGGATTTTTGAAGATCTCCAGCGACACCTTGAATGAAATTCTTCCAATAGTTCACTACGAACTTGAGTTCATTCAGAAACTTCCGAATGTAGGGGCCGATATATTTATCGAACACCAAAACAATGACTTCGCCTATTTCACCGAAGGCAACCTTGATTGCTCGGAGGGAATTGGTGGCAGAGTCTAAGTTCTCATCCATCCCAGCGAATTGCTTCTTACCTAGAGCGAGAGTTTCATTCAGAATGGCCTGTCTCTTGCCTGCCTCTGAAATCTCATTTGCAGCCAGTCCATTGGCCTTGGCATATTCTCGAACGGCCTTATCCGCATCAACCACGATCCCGAGCTGCCTCAGCATACGGGTATTGCCAGTGGTGATGGCCTGAGAGATCTGCTCAAAATTGGCTTTGAGATCTCCCCCGTAAACCGAGGTCGCTTTCCGCGCTACCTCCATCACCTCGGGAAGCTTCTTGGCCGATGCTCCCATCTCAATTAAGAATTTATTCGCGGTCTGTAAAAGATCAGAAGTATCCACCAATCCCTTAGCGGATTGGTCGAGACCATCTTTCAGCTCCTTAGACGAAACGCCTGCGCTTGCTGAAAGCATCTCAAACTGGTTATTGACCTTTTGAAGCTGCTCAGCTTCCAAGGTAAAATCTAGAGCCTTTTTAAAGGCAAATGCAGCCACACCCACCGCAGCAAGAGCAACAGTTACCCTAGAAAGACCAGAAACCAGCCCCTCTAAGTTTTCAGAGTTGCCAATCTTAGAGATCATGCCTTGGGCCTTGGATGCCCCTTCGGCAAACTCTTTAATATCTAGGTCGAGTTTAAATTTAGTGGTGTCGTTCTGATCTGCCATAGCGTCTCTTTGCCGGACCGAAGATGGAAATCATTGCGTTTTTTGCCTGAATACTGGCGGCATTAATCGCCGGACGAATGGGGGGTGGTGCGTCTGGAAGTGTTTCGATTGAAGATTTAAACATGCGTTTTTGATACTGCGCCTTCAAGTCTGCAAACGTTTGGAATTTAAACATGCTCACCGAAGAGATAAGAAGCTCCTCGTAGCGCTCTTCGGCTTGAAGTCTTTTTCCCTCGCGTGCTAACGCAAAGAAAGTCCGAATCGGAAGATCTAAAACCTCATCAAATCCAAAGGAGTAGAATCGACACAGGAAGGAAGCAACCGGCAAAATCTCTAGAGATTGCCCGAATTCATCTTTTTTTTTTCGGCGTCCCCGAGCATTTCCTTAGCCGTTCGGCCAGTCATATGCTCGATGATTAGGTTCATGAGCGCATTGAGTTGCGCAACTGTCATCTTTCGGATGTCCGCCTGAGAGATCTCTGGGCACACGCTTTTCACCCACCGATAGTACGAATTATAGATTTCGTCTTCGGTGATCTCTTCGGTTTCTTTTTTCTTGAGAAGTTGCGTGAAGCTTTGCAGCTCCTGCGCGACATGCACGAAAACACGCGTTGAAATGGGCTGAATCGTGTAGATGCGACCATTAAATCTAAACCCGATCGGCTGAGAGATGATCTCATCGATATCGGCGATGACTTTTACTTCAGGTCTCGCGGGTCTTAATTTAAAAACTCCCATGGGTGGGGGTCTCCCAAAGTATTAAACGTAGTTTGCAGACACAGTCGCAATTTGGAACGAGTCATTCACGGCAAACGGTGTTCCACCGCCAGAGATCGTGAAAGAGATCTGATCCGAATTGAAGGTCACTCCCAGGCTCGCAAGCCCGAGCGCACCGCTAGAAGATCCAGAGATGTAGAAGCTTCCACCGGTTCCAGCCGTTACACACTGGAGGGTGACCGTTTCAGTAGCAGTGAACCCACTGTAAACGGTAATCGAACCAACCGTTCCGTTACCCACATTCCCAGTAGCCGCCGTAGCCGAACCAGCCGACGCAGCAACGAGACCCGTTGCGAGATCTCCGAAAAAGAAGTACCTCGGTGGGCCCGCAGTAAAATCCGGGTAGACATCAAACACAACCTTGAGTTTCGTTTGATCCGTCGGGGAATAAACATATTCGCTCTTCGCATTTGCAGCGGTGAGCCAGAAATAGAAATCTTGGGTAGTATCCGAATTCGGAAGAGAAAGGGGGTGAAGTAAAAGCGGAGCAGCCCCTGATACCATCGAGTAGCCGATTTGAGAATCGAAGTACATGGCCTTCGAACCAGAAGTAACTTCGTTGTTCATCGGGAAAAGAATCTTCCAGAGATCCTTGTTTTTCACTTCCGCGATTTCAAATTCTACTGAGTATTTTTGACCAGACACTTTTCGGTCAATGACGCTGGTTCCAAGCTGGTCGGCTTTGAGATCCGAAAGTTCCGTTTCAATTTTAATAGAAACATTTCCAAGCGTTCCGCCTAAGTCATTCCCATTCCAGGTAACTCGGCAAGGAGTTAATTCTAAATTTTGGGGGTCTAGGTTTGCGTAACTTTGAGGACTCATCCTTGCTCCTTAAACGCCTTGCAGCGCTTCGTAGTGTTCAACATGCAGCCTGAGGCTGACTTCTTTCCTAAAGACCTGCGCATCCGGTGCTCCCGGACTCTTTTGCGAGACGATCTCGCTGTAGTCGCAGCTTTGAACTCTAATGACTAGCTTCACTGACTGATCTGGATTTGTCAAAGTGGTTTGATGCAGAATCTGCATGAGCGCCGCTTGATAGCGCCAAGACTTAATCGTCACCAATCTCTCTACGCGATCCTCCACAACAACCGCACACAAAATGTCATGCGCTGCATCGATGAAGTTCGGATTCATCTGGGGATCCCGAATATCCGTATTTTGGGCAATCGTGAAAACCGCCGGAGGGCGATAGGTTTGAGCGCCCTCGTAAATAAAATATTCCTTCGGGGATTCGGTTGTCACATCGGGGTCGTGAATCGCTCTTTGTGCAGCAAGAGCAGCTGAAATCTTAGCTTTAATCTCGGCCTGAATGAGATTCACAGCCGTTTCAATCATCTTGTAGGCGCTGCTGGATGCGGCCACTTATCCACCCCCGATGATGTATTTTAAAACTTCTGCCTTCATTTTATCCTTACTCTTCTTAGAGAATTCCATAAAAGGCCGCTGCCGGGCGACATCTCTCGCGTAAGTAAAGGGCTTTCCTTCAGCATTGGTCCCAGAGAGATCTAAAGAAATCTCCATCCCATACTTAGAGAATTTGGCTCGGTGGAGCTGAATTCCCTGGCTAACAAACGGAGCTCCTGGGCCAATGACAGCACCGGCTAATGTAGAAGTTCCGATGAGCATCTTGGTGCCGGATCCAGGATAGGTTCTCCAATTACCTCCGCCTCTCTTAGGGCCGCCACCATAGCGTTTTTTCTTGTACTGTTTATACTCGCTCTGCAGTGCAGGCCAACTCTTGCCCTCTGAGGCGTTTTCGGTTCGAAAGCGTTCGGTCTGCAGCTTCTGATAAAGCGGATACACCCGCGCGAAAGCGCCCGCGTTATTCGCTCGATCCACCATTTTATCGAGCCGCTCTTTAATTTCGTTTTTGACGATATGTATTCCGGCAGCATTTTTCATGGAAGATTCCGAACGGTTCCCACCACATTTGCAAATAGGGGTTGTTCGTTTCTGTCTTGCCTACTGTAGAAGGACTTTCTTTTCTCTTCAGCAGATTTTAAAAAGCTCTCTGAGAGTTTCACGAATTCATCCGTGGGGGACGTGCCGGATTCTCGGGGTTGGTCTTCCACCTTAAACGTATTCGAAATAAAATCTCTCCAGCGCTGCGCCATTTTCTGATAAGCGCGGTGCGCGGCATAGTCGAGCGCAGCAGAAATCAGGCCCCCGCCAAGGGCCGTATAATCCGAGCTGGAGACTGCCCAATTGCCAGCGTCTTGTAGGAATTGATCTAATTCTGCATCTAAAAACCATTGTACGTAGAATGAGGCCTCGACAAGCTCCCCATCTACAGGGGCATCCCCGCTCGCAGACCCAATCGTAAAAATGCCCGTTTGAGGGCTATCAAAAGAGATATCGCTCGAAGAGAGAATTTCCCCGTTAATAAAAACTCCCAGAGGAAACTCAGCATCCGTGAAATCGGTTACTCTTCTAAATTCAAATGTTTTAAAATTGCGATTAACGCCATTCACTTCCCCAAAGCAGCGCTGACGGAAGCGCAAACGATCGTTCGGATTGTCGCTCAGGAGATTTCTAAGATCGGTTACTGCTGTGGTCCATGCCATTTTGTTTTTTCACATTCTGAAGCTGTGAAGCCACGTTATGAAGCGTTTCGGCGTTAGTGACCATGGGAATCACAACATGCCTGTAACCCAAAGAATGTAAATGTTTTTGACGCTCAAGCGCCCATGCTTCTTGATGTTCGTTCCGGGGTTCGTCCACATAAAGCGGGCCGCCCTTGGCATATGGGAAAATGCGCGAAACAAAGCGCTTCGCCGCATCCTTGTCGTGGGGATAAAGCTTTTTATCGGCTGGAATTCGATAGTTCCCAATCCAAGTATGATCTTCAGCTAATTGCTCAGCAATCGTCATAAAGACATGACGCTTTTGCACCACCTGTTCATTCTTGGATTTCATCAGATTTTCTGGCTGAGGAGTCCCCTCGGGAAACTTCTTTTCAACTTTGGATGGGGTGATTTCACCGGAATGAATGTCGGTCTTGGTCGCCGACATAGAATCATCGACTGCAATAATGGTTTTCTTGGGTCTGGCCATAAAGAAGGGGTCCTTTCTTTAGAACCTGAATTCCCCAGGGGTTGGAAGCTTGCGGAGAACCTTCCCCTGGGGAATTTTTGGTTGTGTTTTACACGGATGACTTAGCTCGTTATGCTGCCATCGTTTCCTTGCCATGCGAAGCGAGGATCGATGAAGTCACAGTTAAATCGGATATCGCAACGGAAGCGAACGATATCGCGGTCAAATGCTTGACCCGAATTCGGAGCTTCCTGGATGACATCCGGACCCGAGCGCATCTGCACGGTGAACCAAGGCTTCGTACCATCCATAAGGTACCAAGCCTTAGATGTGCCGTCGACGGTTCCATCATTCTTAAACATGAATCGGCTCACTACCAACTTCGCGATCGATTCAATCGGGTTGATAGAGAACGTCGATCCAGTCGTCCCAGCGGAGCCAGGAACCGAAGGATAGAAGCTCGAATTTAAGAGCACAGCCGCATCGAACCGATTCTGAGGTCCTACGACCAAAGTATTCGGATCGACCGACATCTTGAGACCGAGCATGTTCTTTTGGTTCATCAAACCAATGAAACCTGCAGTGATCCCAGCCGTTCCAAGGACCTGGAACGTATCCGGACGATTTCGACCGCCGCCAGCAACAAAAGCGGTAGTCCACGGATACGTGGGTTCCGTTGAGGGCTGGGTTTCAGTCGGCGGTACAGCCAAGGTTGCGTACGTTGCAGGACTCGTGGTTTGACCCGCAAGTTTTCCGTAACAGTACACTTCAATGGCCAATTTGCAGTATTCGCCCATCAGCGAAGTCTGCTTCGCGAATTGTCCAGTTTGGTCGTCTTCCAAGAGTTCTCGTTCAACCGCATAGATCTCCCCGAACTTGCGGTTTTTGAGAGAAATATCCAAACCAGCAGCTGCCGATTCGATATAAAGCTCTTTCTTGCCGACTTCCGACAAGAACGAAATACCCTGGAGCGGCGCATACAACTCAGTATCCTTCTTCGAAGCAACCGTGGAAGTCCACGATTCGAAGGTGGTGGGTACCGTGAGGTAAGCATTATTCATGATCGATTGAACGCCCGCGCGAAGGACTTGCGGAAACATCGAACCGGTATCTGCTTCTCGGAAAGCCATGGCCACATTTTGGTGACCACACTTCTGAGAAACCTTGCCCCAGCTGAAGTTATGTTCGCGGACCGGGAATTTCTTGGCATCAGCAAAGTCAAAGCCTTTGCCTTCGCCCCAAACCTGATCGCCCTTCTTTTTAAAGCTTTCACGGAAAGAGCGAATCTCGGGGTTATTCCAAGTCGCTTCCTTGATTGCTTTCACGTTTGCGCTCGTAGCTTGATTCACTTGAACGGTTCTTTTGGTTCCATTCGCATTATCCGCTAAGAATTCGCCCGACTCTGACATCATGGCTGCATCGATTTTATCGATTTCGCCGATTTTAAGTAAGCTCATGAGATCTCCTTAGGTGATAATTGCGCGGTTGTATCGCGCACCGAGTAATACGTTGATGAGCGTTCCAGACGGAGCAGAGGTGACAGCCGGACCCACACAGGTTCCGATGTACGCACCACTACTATTGTCTGTTACTGTAACGGTTTGAGCATCGCTCGGAACCAGATAAACTTTCTGACCCAAAGCAACGGTATCACCCGTATTCAAATAAAGACTCACGGTCACACCGTATTGCGGACCAGCGACATCTTCAATTGCTTGAGAATCACTGACAGCCGTCGTATACGGAGACGGAATCTTTCCATCAACGATCGTTTGAACCGCTACACCCAGAAAGTTCGCGGCATCCCCAGTCGACGAAACAGCCTTGAGCAATTTGCTCGAGGTGTCAAATGCAATCAGGTCACCCTGATTGTAATTGACCGTATCGTCCAGAACCGGCTTTGCGCTTTCGAAAATCGATCTGGGATTATTGGATCGCACGATATTATTGCGTGCAGTTGTTGCCATTTTAAAATCCCCCTAAAAAGTTAAACTACGTTTTGTTCTCTGAAGTTTGCTTTAGTCCGTCAAACAATCCGTCATGTCGCCTTCCGCGACCGGAGTGCTCTTGTGACCTGCGCCCTTTTCCACCATCAGAAACGAATCAGATTCACTGGAACATTCCATTCCGAACTGATACGCACCGATAAAAGTTTTAAGTTCTGAATCAATCTGCTCCTTGGATTTCGGAGTGCCCAGAGATTCACGGAATTTACGAGTGACCTGGTTTGAAAGCTTGTGAGTCTCAGCAGCTTCCTTGCACTTCTTGTCGAGGTGCTCATTGAGCTCATATTTTTTAAGAGACTCTCTCAGCTTGGCGATTTCGCCATTCGCCTTCACCAAGTCAGTGCGAAGTTTCTTTGCTTCGGATTCGTAGTGAGTTTCCGTTACCTTTTTCATTTTAACCTTTCCTGCGCCATCGACTTCATTATCTTTGGCTGCGCCATCTGTGGATTTTGGATTCGGCGGAGGAGTTTGGGCCTCTTCTGCTTCGGCTTCTGATTCCTTGGCTTCTGATTCCTTGGCTTCAGATTCAGACTCCATAGCGCCTTTTTGTTTCATTCCAATTTTCTTGGACATTTGGAGATGCTTGCCAGCGGACTGGTAGGCTTCTTGATCTGCCATGCCGTCTTCCTTGTAACACTCATAGGCATGCTTACCGAGAGCCTCTGCTTCGGGATCTTCACCGTGATCTGGGAGAAATTCGCTCACCATCTGTTTGAAAAGTTCCATGTCTTGTTGTGCATCTGCATGGTCTTCAGGATTTCCGCCTTCCACACCGTTGGCATCTTCTTTGTGAGCTTCAGCCGACTCTTTCTTTTCGGCTTCTTTTTTTTCATTCTCTTTCTTCTCGGCTTCTTTTTTCATTTTCTTCTCCCGCTCGCTTTCGAGCATGCGTAAAATTTTACCGCCAGCACCGGCTTCTGTGACCACATCCACGCTTTGTGCCTCGGTTAGCGCGTTGACCACTCGAACCATCGAAATACCCATCGACTGAGCCTTTTGAAGCTTCGGAAGAACACCCATTGGGATATCGGTATTCTTGAGAAAATCCTCAAGCGATACCTCGTCGGCATCCCCGCTGGCATTGATCGATAAGCCTACAAAATCAGAATCAGGGAACTTTTTGGCATAGTCAATGGAAGTTGTCAGAAGTTCCTTCGCCCAGTCAACATCCAGTCCCGGCTTCAGAACTAGATCCGCCGTCAACATTCCGCGACCATCGCTCTCTTCGTAGGCTACTTTTTCAAAGTGCCCCAAGATATCTCGAATATTTCTTTCCGGGCGAACCTGCTCTTCCATTTTGTCAGGATGATTCGCAAAACACTTTTTTCCCTCGAAGATCTCTTTAGAACCAGAAAGCGCTTGTTTTGAATAATAAAAACAATCTTCTAGGTTCCCAATGCCTTCCTGAATTAACCGGACACGAAAACGAGATCCCCCCGAAAGAGGCTTCCCTGCTTCTTTCAGGGAGGACCGTATCGTCATCCCTGACTGTCGCGACGCTGTGTGAATTTTCATTTGTCTTCGTCCCTCAATTGAGCAACGTGGGATGAACCCGAAATAGATTCCTTTGGCGCCAAAACACCGCCCTTCAAAATAGAAACTTTCTCATGACACTCATGGCTATTTTCTTTGGAGTCGACAGCACCGACATTGCCCCTGGGAAACAAAACCCCACCGAGCCAAAGGGGGCTCGTGCTCGCACGTGCTCCGGGACCATAAATCCAGGTATCTGTTTTAATCATGAACCGTGACTCCCCTTTGAAGTTCGTAGGCAATCTTGGGCCAAAACTGGAGAACGATCTCCATCGCTCCGGTTTTAGAAGATCCATCGAGAGGTCTGACAAACGGCAAAAAAACAAGATCCTCTTGTCGATATCCTTCATCCGCCATGAGCCGCTGCATTTCTTCAAGCGTCTTGTAAATGGCCTTGGGATTGTCTTTCCACTGATAACGCTGACGTTTCACGAGATTTCGAAACACATGAGTAGATCCATCCGCAGACTCCAAAAGAGCGTCAGGATTTTTTCTCCATTTGTCGGGGTTTTTGCAAAACTCCGCGTAAGTGGGAAACCCGTGATTTTTCACAAGCTCATTGATCTTTGCCATTAACGAGAACTGTTCAGAACTGTGAGCCATTTTTTTTGACCTCCGAGCGATCGTCCGACGTAAGCGCACCCTGCGATGTCTCTTCATCGGCATCTGAATCAGAATCTTTTGATTTTAAAGAACCCCCCCCACTGATGCTGCCTGGTTTCACCAAGCCCGGAGAGGTCAATGGGGAGGGCTGAAGGTTTGGACTAGACTGGGATATTTTATCCATTTCTTTCGTGTAATTATAGTCCCCAATTCCAAATTCTTTTGCGGCCATGGTTGCAGCCGTCTCGGCCGATACCCACTTCTGCTCCTGGGCAAGAGCCAAATCCTTTAATTTCAAGCTTCTGTCTTGGGTGATGATCTCAGGGAATATGATTTGACACGGCACCTTACCAAGACCCGCGCTCTCCATCGCATAGTTCCAAAGATCCTCTAAGATCTGCTGCATGACCATGCGGCGCGATTCCATTTTCTTGGCAACGGGCTCTGTCGCGACAATAGCGCCCGCACGGGTCTGTCCACCCGATAGATGCGTACCGAAATAGTTTGCAGGAATTTGAACGCCCGCGCAGATCATGGAGAAATTCCATAAGAATGCGTCTGACACCTGCCCCTTCATATTTTGATTGCCTAAATACTGACGCGATACCTTCTTGGAGTGTACGAACTCCGATCCCGATGGAGCTACGGTTCCCAGGTTGGCCTGGGATTGAGCGTAGTTATTGATATCGACCTGATCTCCGTCAATCGTGGTGTCGATCGACCATGCTGCCACCTTTTGGAGAGCGATCATGGAATATTCCACAGAATCGCGGAGTCGTTTGAGGTACCCTAAAATGGGGAAGTAATCCGAGCGTCCCCGCTTTTCATTTGAGACCGCATTGACGCGGTAGTGAAGCACTTCACTCGCTGGGATTGTCTGATAAATAAATTTCAATGTCGGCTGAACCGCAACGCCCTCAGGCAGCGCCTGATTCGCACCTGAATTATAGATCTGATACTGAGTGGGCGTGAGCCACACATAAAAAAGTGGGCGCGTAATATCTTCAGGCGTCGTCACGATTTCGACGATATTCGACGGGTCAATAATCCTAACGCGCGGGATAATGCCCTTCGGAATGGGCTCACCCATCGAGGGCTGGTAGACAATCTTGGTGAGATTGAGTGGGAGTTTCCACACCATAATCTCTCCGTAAATTCCAAGCTCCCCGCAGGCGTCCTGCATCTGTTGTTGAAGGTTATTGGCTTCCTCAAATGCAGCCCAAACGGCCTTGGCCATTTTTCCCTTGGGATTTTCGGTATCGCACTTGATGTCATACCCGCGTCCCATGACAAAATCTTTGGTGATCTGGGTAATCGCCTTTGCCATCGGGTCGTGATGGTACGCGTAAAAGCATTCAACATGCATGCGAAGGTAGTCTTGATAGTAGTAGAGGTTTTTGAAGTACGGACCACCCAGTAGCGGAGTAAAGTCTTGCCCGACAAGACCTGAGCCACCCATCCCACTCGGGTAGCCGCCCGCAGCGAAGGTATCAAATCCCCCCTCGCGCATGGAGCGATTGTAATAATTTAAAAGATGACGGCCCTGCTTTGCTTCTTGAATTTTGGAGAGCTGGGAGTCCGCTTTGCGGTAGGCTTCTTGAAATGCGCGGCCTTCGTATTTCTTGATTCGCATGCGACCGGATTGGTCAAAGCCCGCAACACGCGCCTCAATCTCCACATCTTTGTGTCGATCCAAATGAGCCAGCATTTCAGCAGTCGTATGAGTTTCCCAAAAGTTGTCAATCTTCGCCGGGCGGAACGAGAAGTCATATTCGTATTTTTCTGGGTTAAAACACCCCTGGGTAAGGACTTTTACCTGCTCCGCTGTTTTGATCGCGGGCGTAACAAAATTCTCGGTATAGCCCTCTTGGACTTTTGGAGCTTGAACGGTTTTACTTCTTGTAAACCAGCTGCGAAACTTCCGTGTAATTTTCATTCGACCTATTCTATGAGTTTAACCATTCTCCAAAAGATTTCCAGTCAGGACCTTCGACTGGTTCCACATTTGCTACGGGAGCAAGAGAGCACCTGCAATTGGGATGAGCAGGAGGGCTAGTAGCATCACACAAATCAGAATCAATCTCCCCCGAATTGAGCCCCGCTTCAATTTCGGAAGTGGTCTTTCCATGCCTTTGAATACAGCACTCATCGATGCGATCGTCAAGAACAGCCACCCAGACAAACTCTTTAATTCCCAACTCCTTTGCCGCAGCGACCTGACCCTGCCGAACCTGATTCACAAAATCATCCGTCATCTCCTGCTCTACTTCCCAGGCATAACGCATCGTTCCTTTTTCTGGGTCATAGTGTTCTTGACGGTCGAATCGAGAGGGAGGAAGTTCGGCATCCTTGTAGGCAGAAAGAATCAGATCCCAATCGCCCTCGTCGAGAAGATCAAAAACGAATTCCTCTTTTGGTTTCGGATTTTGATCGGCTTCTTTTAGGGGCTTTAATTCCCTGGGCGGGCGCTTGTAGATTTTATACTCAGGATAAGCTTCGGCTACTTTTTCAACAATTTCTCGATCGGTGAGATTTTGAATCAATCCCAAATAAAGCTTCTGAAGAATTTTATTTTTGAGTTTAAAAAGCCCGAACTGAATGCGTGCGTCTAGTTTTTCCTGAGTAAGAGTTGGGGCGGTGATGATTTTTCGAATCATTTCTGGGTTGGAATGAGCAGGCAGAGATGGAAGACGACCAGTGGCTCTTCCGATTGCTTCCATCTCTGCCGCGTAGGCAAGGAGGTATGAGCCCCGCCTAAGTCGAATCATTCTTTGATAGATTTGAGTCCCCAGTCCCGAGAACACCTCAGACAATCCGCTATCAAGCCAACGCACGATCTGTTGATCGTTGTGGCCATCCCGTCTCAAAACAAATCGAGCCACGAGCCCTTCGGCGTATTCGAGCGCATCGTAAAGCATTCGAGAAATATCTTGCTGTGCGTGGTTGTGAAGGACCTCGAGCGCTCGATCTCGATCTGCAATAAAAGATCGGTACGCAGGTGAGCCTAAAAGAGAATCTTTTTTCATTCAGGTAATATTCGCCCGTCCGGTGATCATCGTGTAATTGACAGTCACCCCTTGCTCCATGGGGACCGGGTCATTTGTTCTACCGATGAGATAAATCGTCGTTACATAACTTGTCGGTGGTTGAATCAAAAATGGCAAGAATAAAAACTTACTCACCGGCATGTCATTGAGCATCAAGTATCCACCCGAGCCGGGACTGGTGGCGTCAACTCTTAGATTAGCCTGTCTATCGCAAAGAAACATGATGAAGTTGGGAGAGGTATCTGCGGTTAATCCCGTCATCAGTGTCGCGTAGTCATTATTCGGCGTATAAGAATCCGTTTGCACAATGAGGTTCGACATTTCATTAAAAGTGAAATCAAAATTAATGGGAATGGAGTTTACGAAGGGAGAAATGACAGAAGGATAAATCTTGGATTTAAAACTCGTGCCAACAATACCGGGTGGAGTGAATGGCATTTTTTAGTCTCCTAGTGATTCAAGTATCTCCGATTCCTTTGGAACGGTCCACCATTGCCTTGATTCACTGACCACGCATCCCAATAGAATTTCTTGACGAGATTGGCCACCCTTTCATCTACGGAGCCTCCCGGATAGGCAAACCACTTACAGGGAACGGGTGGATTGATCTCTGCCAATATTTGGTCATCGGTGAGTTTTGTTAAATCGGGGTGGGTATAAGTGTGAAAACCGAGCTCCAGTCCGTAAGTTTCGACAAGCTCAATGATTCGGTTCCAGTCGAGTAACTTGGAATACGGTTGGCCAACATCGAATGTATTGTCGAGTCCTGCGTAGGATCCCATAACAAATAGGATAGGTGGCCTTCCCCAGTTCCTCGTGAAAAGGGCTTCTCGGTTTTCCCAAACTGATTCATAGATTCCATCAAAGCTAATCTCCGCTGTCTCGGGTAACGCAAGAACCTCTTCTAGCGTATTAAAATTCGAATTCACTCGCGGGCCAACACGGTGCAGTAAATACATCACTTGAAACCACCCCAAACCAAATTCGATTTTTTATTGTCCATGGCCATTTCGGTGATCCGCTTTTGAATATCTTCGATTTCACGAGTTTTCTTGTCGATCATCTCCGCCAGTTTATTAATCTCCTCAGAGTGTTGGTTAATTATATGTCGCATTTTTTCGAAAAGAGCTTCATATGTCTGCCCAGCTATCGGTTCATTCATCATAATTCAAACACCCTTAGGCTCTGTTCATATTCCCGGTAAGGAAAGGTATCGTAGTGAACTTGTTTGCCGTACAGAAATTCCCATTCAGGTCCATTCATCGGGAGCTCCCACGCTTTGATGTGCGAGAGGAGGATGATGGAGCCTTTTTTGGAGTGTCTTTCCATAATCGATAGCATCCGCTTCCAGTCATAGTGCCCGTAGAGACAGCCGGTGCAGACCAGTAGCTCGTAGAATCCGGTGGGCACGAGACAGGGGATGATTCTTTCGGAAAATCTTTTTCGAGCATTTTCAGACACCTCGTAGCCGTAGATTTCAATCGCCGGGAGATCTTGCGTGATAAATCCTTCCCCACATCCCACGTCCAGTGCACTACTATAAGTCCCGGTCTCGGGTGCGTGCATTTTTGCTGCACGAATAATTTCTGCTTTACGCCTCTGGTCTTCCGGGTTTGTTTTAAATCCCCAGGGATCTTCTTTTTCATAAGCCTTCTCAATCTCTTCAATCGGTTGCATTAATCTGCGGCTCCTTTCTCATGTAGGTCATACGATTCTGGGTGCTCACGTTCTTTTCTGAGCCATGGACGACAAGAACAGACCAGAGTAAAACGTCCCCTGGCTCTGCCAATAATTTAATCCCTTTTTTGTCGCCACGAATAAAAGTCCGAAGACCAGACTCGCTACCGTCGCGAGGAACAAGACCAAGATCGCCAGACAAATGAGATCGAGGAATGAACTCAATCGCACCTGAATTTTCTCGGATTGGATCCACAACAATAAGGGCTTGAAGATAGGCGTCTTCAATTTGATTGAAATCTTCTTTAGGAACTCGGAAACAAATATCTTGATGCCACGCAAATTGATCTTCATCTCCTGCTTCTCGGTAATAGATCTGGTTATTGAGCTGGCGGACTTCTTTTCCTAAGATCTGGCCGACAATCGACCGCATGCGCTTAGAATTGTAGAACGCTTTAATCTCTTGGCTATAGTTTTGAGGCCAAAAGAAAAGAGCGGGGCGATTGTTTTTCCACTGAATCTGCGGTCCGTTTCTGTGTTGTTTCAGAAGCTCATAGCCAATTCGACGGATTTCACTGACTTCTTCTTTTGAGAAAACCTTCGGACACCTCACAAACCCTTCTTGATAATATTCGTTGATCAGATCGTCTGAGATCATGAGGGCTTGTATTCCGTGTGAATTGCCCAGGGATTGTAGTAGGGCCAGTTGTTGCTTTGACAAATAGAGGTGAGCTTGTACTTCCAGGGATCCTGAGATTCTTTTGCTTTGAAAGCGTGATACTCGGGGAGATGGGTGGTCACAATATGACCCGCTACTAGCTTCTCATCCGTGACAGATCTCCATCCTTGCTCTTTGCAAACACGAAGCACGCGCGGTCCCCACTCACAGTCTTCGTGGCCATAAAGCCCGTAGTCTTGTCGGAGGTATCCTGCATGCTCGTAAAGCTTTCGATCAATTAACCTCGCTTCAAACGGGAGGGCGTCGGTCCAGCCGTTTGCATCCCGAGCACTTAGAAATCGGTCCGGGATTCTTTCTTTGGGATCCGTGTAGATGGAGTTGCAGACGACTTTGGGATCGTCAATAAATGCCTGCTGCATTCGATCGAGCCATCTGTTGGGCATGATACGATCGACGCCTGTAATGAGAAAGTGACTCCCTGTAGCGAGAGCCACAGCAGCGTTGTACCCATGAGAAACGCCGCGATTAGTAGGAAAAGAAACCTTGGCCATTGGCCCTCGGAAGTAATTCTTGAGAATCCTGTCGATTTTTTCGTACTCATAGGGAGTGCTCCCATTGTCTACCCAGATCAATTCATCGACCTTAGTTACACCTAGATTGTTTAAATTATGGAGAACGCTTTTATTGATGTCGTCCGCGCGATTGAAAGTGAGCAGACACCAAGAGATTTTAGTGGGTTGAGCCATGCCATTTACCTTGGAATTACCTTAAGCCCTCCGACTTCTTTTTTCAACAAGTCACTGTAATACACGATCGGGTAACCAGCGGCGTCAGATGCGTGCGTTAATTCGGGATCTGATTTATCGAAGACTGCGCCGTCAGCTCCTTCTTTCCATTTCACCTTCTCGAGATCGAGCTTCAATCTCTTGCAATGCGTAGGGGAATAGGTGAGCTTGATTTCTCCACTAGCGGATTTCAGCATCGCATTGACTGCATTGACGCGATCTTTCACGTTAGGATTGTCTTCGGGGGTAAGGTTACGAAAGGGGATATTGGCATTCTTAAGGACGCGCTCGAGGATTGTATAATCGGTTTGTCCGGCTGCCGATGTCTTACGTGCCTTTCCGCTCGCATCACCAATCAACACCACGCCTGGCCGATGATCTTTTACCTTCGAGGCGAGAATCAATGCGCATTCTTCAGTGTGAGTGTTTTTGAGAGCGATCTCGTCACCGAACCAGGCCGTGTGATTCGCGTATTGACCGAGCTCCCAGCACATGAGTCCGACGTTAAAATCGAGCCCTACGACAATCGGTAAATAGGGCGACCATTTTTGACCTGGAATCGCGAGCGGGTTCTGTTCGTTTTGATTCCAAGTACCGTGAGTTCGGTAAGCCTTCCCAACACCAAGCTCCCTAAATTCAGCTAAGATTTCTTGAGCGAATTCATCTTCGGACATTTCGGAGCGGAGGAGTTCGAATTCTTTTTTGGTGAAGACGGGATTACAGGTGGAGGGAGAGTGGAGGGAGTACCATTCTTTTTCAGTGCTTGAGCGCTCAAATAAATCATAGAACTGGTCAAACCCATTCGGGGTAGAAACAAATGCGGCCCACCCTTGAGTGGTAGTGAGCATGGGGCGAATGACCATGGGCCAGAGATCTTTGTGTTGGTCCCGCACCTCGTCAATGACAGCTCCATGAAGGGTTGCTCCTCGGAGTCGGTCGAGTACCTCTCCGGACTTGTATTCAATAATGCTTTCGTTGATGAGCTCAACTGAGAGCTCAGAATCGGAGTGTCGCTTGATGACTTGGGGGGGGATAAGGCTCAATAGTTTTCGATATTGGTCTTTGGCTTGAGAGAAGATCGGGGAAAGAAACCAATAGCGAGTGCGGGGGTTTTCCCAAGCCCTTCGGATGAGCTCGTTATTGGCCATGGTGCTTTTCCCGGCTTGTCGACCGAAACTCACCACCCGGAAGCGGTGGGGCGATTGATGAAATTCTAATTGCTTTTCATGGGGGCGATAGAGCTGAAGAGTTGCGGTACGCATTACTCTTTGGATTCAATTCCCTGCCAAGTCGCTTTATAAAAAATCTCAGTGATATCTGCGGTAAGTTTGATATCGGTTTCATCTTTCACGCGGCCAATCACCCGATTTAATAATGCGTCAAAACGGTGTGGATCTCCATTGGCGACAGCCTTGGCAAGGATGGTGCCAATGAGGAGATCAATCATGGGGGTTTGGGGATCATTAATGCGCTCGGAGATCTGGGACTTGGTCATGCCCATGTAGGAGTTGATCGATTCGAGAATGGCCTCTTTAGTGTAGATTTTAAGTGCCTTTACTCTTTCAGGCTGTATGGGTGCGCCCTTCGGATTACCCGACTGGCCCTTCACAAAGTCTCTCCCGCCTGTTTTCTTACCTTTCGCCATGAATCGCTGTTTTGTCGCTGTTAGTTAATTTGGCTTTCTGACCGGTGTACTTCTCCCATCGGGCGACAATCACGTCTACGTAGATTGGGTCGATCTCCATTCCGAAGCACTTACGACCGGTCTTCTCGCAGGCGATGAGGGTCGAGCCGGAGCCGCAGAATGGCTCCGCGATTAAATCCTCAGCTTTTGATAGCGCGGCGATCAACTGCTCAAAAAGGTTGACTGGCTTCGGGCAGGAGTGGTGCTCTCGGAGGGACTTGCCGGCGAGCATTTCTCTTTCCGTCATAACGGTAAGCACGTCATTTGGCAGCCTCTTCTCATGAGGGTTGAGAATTAAAATTGGCTCCCAAGTCGATGCGCCCCCAATCCCATTCCCGGCCTGAGCGAATTTCTTGTACCAAACAGCGACTTTCGCCTTACCAAACCTCTCAATGTCGCGGGCCAGGTTCATGAGCCCCGGTGTCCACACCTTGCCACAATCGTGAAATGCAAACACGTCCCAAACCATTTTACAGTTGGCTCCGGCATCGCTGTCATCATGGCCGTTGTATTCATATCCAATTCCGTAAGGCGGGTCCGTGAAAACCATGTCCGCCTTCTCACCAGCCATGAGCATTTCAACATCGGTGATCGCCGTCGAATCCCCACACATGAGCCGGTGCTGACCTAACTGATAGATATCCCCGCGCTTGGTTTTGGGTTCGACTTTTTCTGGGATCTCGTCCTCGTCACAAAGACCTGCCTTATCGGCCACATCTACAGTGAAGTTTTTAAGTCCCAACAGTTCAATATCAAAATCCGGCCCGAGATTTTCTAGGTCTGCGTTAATCCCTGAGAAATCGAGTTCCGCCCAGAGAGCGATCGCGTTATCGGAGGTAAGATCGGCCAATTCCTGCTCGTCGGAGTCATAGTCTTGGAAGTTGATGGGAACTTGGGACCAACCATTTAATTTGGCGGCGGCGAGCCTGCCGTGGCCTGAGGTAATGAATCCCGAACGCTTACTGACTTTGATGGGGTAGCGCCAACCCTGATAGCCTAGGATCTTCGCCAGGCGCTCGATCTGGTCTTTGGGATGCTGATTCCTATTCTTAGGATGAATTTTAAGAGATTTCACATTCTCTAACTTATCGTAAAGACAGTGAATTACTGGTTCATTCATGCTTGCACATTCCCAATAGCATAGTATAATGGTCTTATATAGGAGAAGGACGTATGAAGACCACTAAATTGATTCAATTGATGATTTTGACCGGCTGTATCGTAGGCATTGCGGGGTGCGGCGGATCGGCTCGATTTGAGGCAGGCCCCCTGGCTTTGACCCTTTCGGGAGAGGGCACGCCCTCGGCGCATGCGAGTGACCCGGTTTGCCCGAGCGGAATGAGCCTGGTCTCTCCCTCGAATCAGACCTCGTTCTGTATGGATAATACCCCAAGTGGGACCGCCGGCACCGCAGATCACAGCACCGCGATGATGGGCTGCCTGGGTCGCGGCGTGCATGTTTGCCGAGCTCAGCAATTGATTGCAGCCTGCGCTGCTAACCGAGTCGATGGCCACGCTGGGGCGGACTATTGGGCCGAGGAATTGACGTTTAAAACCACAAGCCCGAATGTTTACGGAATCGCCATGCAAACGACCGTTGCCTCGGGTGGGAACTGTAGCGGCTTGAGCTGGAACTACCCCGCGAACACGGCCTCGTCCAAAAACGCCTTTTATTGCTGCACGGAGTAATTTCACGAGCTTCTCCCTCGGGTGAGCTTACCGCTTCGGGCGCAGCGGCTGCAATAGAGCTTGGGTTCGTTGAACTCGGAGGTCACGCTTCTTTTGCAGGATTGGCAGGTAAAGCGCCTGCAGGGCTGACAATAGCCGGACTTGTGGGTTGTCAGACTTTGACAATCCGCGTTCTCACACCTCCAGTGCTGAGAGTCTTTAATTCGATTGAGCGGCGGGCTGAGCATGCTGTTTTCGAATCTCCTGTACCTTGGCCATGGCTTTCATGGGAACGCCCTGGTGATCAAAGGGATTGTTTTGGGTTTGTTTTCGGTAGGTGGAGCTGGTTAGGGTTCGAATGAGCTCCCTACGCTGATGGGAGATCGCCTTCACGTCGAAAGTTTCTTTCATCTTGTAAAACGCGTCTTGAACTCTTTTTTCGTGAACCTTGGGATCCATCTCCATGACTTCGCGACAGGCGTCTGAGAAAGATTTAGAATCGCCCGCTTTATAATTCACGCAACCGTCGCGATTCCATTCGGGCATATCCGGAGCAATGCAAAGCGCTCCTGCGAATAGGGCTTCCATCCAGGCGATATTGGATTTACAGCGATTGAAATGGCAATCCACGAGCGGTGAGATGAATGCCTTGGGCGCAAGATCATAGATCGTTCGAAAGTAGACGGTAGTATCAGTGGAGCCAATGAGCTTTCGTTTGTTTTCGGGCATCTCGGTAACCGTCTGCCATTCGGGACCGCCCATGAACCAAACGGGGTAGATGGTTTCTTTTAGGGCGGATTTTACGGAAAGAAGATCGCCTGCGTGGGTATTGGATCCCCTCCAAAAGAGAAACTGATTCTCGTTTCTTTTGGGAAGATCCTGCTCCTCCCGAAACGGGTAAAGATCCGATCGATAGGCATTGGGAAGGATCACGGTCTCCGGGTTGAGCTGCCTGAAGGCGTCATAAAGAGGGGTGGTGGTGCAGCTCACGACATCCGCGCAGGCAATGGCGCGCGAGATATTCATCTGGGCACCCATGGAGGAATAGATGTTATTGGGATTCCAGGCGGGAAGATTAAAGAGCCAATCATCGTAATCCACCCAAACCGGCACATTGCTCGCCCAGGCAATTTGCATGACCTTGATGTGATCATCCGCAACCGGGCGATGGAGAAAGATCACATCGTACTTGGAGATCCGAGCCCAACTTAAATCCATGGTGGGATTGTCATAGGCGTAGTGGTCACAGGTGACCTCGTTTGCATAAAGTTTCTGAAGAGCATTCATGGGTCCAACGGATCTCCAAAAGGCATTGGAGCTTTTGTCTTCGGGAGTGATGATGAGAATTCGTTTCATGATTTTTTCCTTAATGCGACGAGGAACTCGTGTCCTTCGGGTGAAAAATGCTCCACTTGAAAGAGGTGGTTAAAAAAAGAGATGAACTCAAAAAAAGAAGCAGGATCCCAACAGGAGTAGTGAATATCAAACCCTTTGTCGAGCCGATCGCTTGCAAGCTCAATTCTGCGGATTGGGTCCAGGATGCCGTCTACTTTTTCAAAATACTCCTGATGCCTCTCGATCAGGATAGCTCTCCAAGATTCGCGGAGGGCTCTTTTTTTTAAGTCGTGATAGGCGATGAGATCCATGAGCACTGTTGGTTTTCTTTTTTTATCAAACGTATGCTCTTTATTGGGCGCCGCCAAAAGAAGCATCCCATTTGGCTTTAAGACTCTGACCCAATTTTTCATGGCGCCGATCGGGTCTTCACAGTGTTCAATCACATGCGAGGAGAGAATAAAGTCTTGGGAATAATTCGGAAAGGTTTCGAGCGTTTCTCCGTTATCAAATACATCTGCCTGCACAATAGGAATACTAAGATCAATATCAGGATGGGCTTGCTTGAGTCTTTCCGGGGACGCCTTGTCGACATGAGTGACTTTCGCTCCGTTTGCCGGGGGCCACGGGTGTTGAAAAGCTCCGATCTCAATTCCAGAGCCGTGCATGTATTTTTGTGAAAGAGCAAGCCGGTTCATTGGTTCACCTCAGGGGAGGGCGACACGATTCTCCCTCGGGACCGAAGTCTTCTTAAATCTTCGATTTCGGGATCAGCTGAGTCTTGTGGGCGCTTTTTAAAGACGGTGGAATGAGCAGGAACCTTCTCGTGCTCGGGCCGGTCTTGAGTGTAGTAATAAAGCGCAATGGATTTTCGTGTGATGTGTTCTGGGCAAAGAAGCGGATCGGGATGACCGTGGTTACTGATTTCGCTGGTTGAAAAAATGACCATCCGATTAAAAAGGGGATCGATTCGTTGGTAGCATTGCCGCATGTCTTTATCCCAAAGCTCCAGCGCCCCGCCCCAGTGGGATGACCATTCTGAATTTAAATAGAGAATCACATTGAGCCTGCGATGCAGCTTAGTCTCGGGGTGAATGTTGTAGTCAATATGAACATCGAGCTTCCCTCCCCGCTTGATGGCATGAAGTCCCCCGCCGCGAAGAGTGGTATCTGGAATGAGCCCTGAAATGCCGGTGATGTCTTCTAGAGTTCTTAAAAAATCAGGCCCATTTAATTCGTAAACAAAGCTCTTAATCGAATCGGGCATTTGATCGAGCTTGTCGAAGGCGAATTTTTTTTCAAGAGCGTTATTGTACTTCCACCACTTTTCCTCATCAACAACGGGAAAGTCCTGCTCGAGCTGCTTGACTTTTTTTTCAGGAAAATAGTTATCAATCACGAGATGCGGAAACGGATACGCGCCGCCGTAGTGTTCTTTTAGAGTAGCCATTCGGGATGCTCCATCGACCACTTCACTGTTTTCTCTAAGCTCTCTTCCATTCCCTTGGGCGGAGTCCAGCCAAAGGCTTTCAGCGCGGTGCCATCCAGACTGTATCTGCGGTCATGGCCGGGGCGAGCGGCATGGAAGTCGACGAGCTTGTATCGAAGCTCTTTCCCTATGAACCGAGCCACCATTTTCGCAAGCTCCAAATTATCAAGCTCCACCTGGCCCACGATATTAAATCGGGGCGGCACCTGAAGGATCGGGGCATCGATGTAGCGATTCGGGTTACACTCTCTTAATAGAAATAAAAGAGCGTCAGCAAAGTTTCTGCAATGAATGTAATGCCTTTTGCCGATGTATTCGGGTGAGCCATGAATGGTGACTTGCTCGCCGTTATTAATTTTTTGAATGAGCATCGGAATGTACTTTTCGGGATCCTGTCTTTCGCCAAAAAGATTCATGGTGTTGGTGATGATCAGAGGCGTATTGAACGTGCGCCAATACGAGATAGCGATCGCCTCTTGGGCAGCCTTACTGGCAGCGTAGGGATTGGATGGAATAATTGCGGACCATTCTTTGTGATCCGTTCCTTCGGGGGCGGCGCCATAGACTTCATCGGTTGAAATCTGAATGAATTTTTGCGGCTGAACGATGCGTGCGTATTCCAAAATATTTAAGGCCAAATTCACATTGTTTTGCACGAAGGGGACAGGATCCGTGATGGATCGATCGACGTGGGATTCGCTTGCCATGTTGACGACGTAATCGATGGTGCCTATTTTTTCGATTAATCGGTAACTAATCGGAGCAGCCAGATCACAGGTATGAACGGTGTATCTGGGATTTTTAATGACCCGCTCGGAGTCTCCTCGGTGCTTGAAGCTTTCAAGCCCGACGATCTCCCAGTCGGTATTTTTCAACAAGTGTTCGATAAAATGTGTGGCTGCGAATCCGGCTGAGCCGGTGACGAGAATACGCTTCATGCGGTGGGTCCCCCTACTCTTAGTCGTAAAGGGGATTGCACATTCGCGCAAGTCGTTTATTGTGGAATAGTCAATGGGGAACTGGGATTCTTTAGTCACACCGAATCAACCGCGCCGCACCAATAACGCAAAGCAAATGGGCAATGCGTTTGAGAATCTTTTTGCGATCGCTGCGGCGCAATCGGGTGTGGCGTGTACTCGGGTGCCGGATGGGTGTCGGACGGTGGGGCGGAATCGTTTGATTCGAGTGAAGAGCCCGTTTGATTGGTGTTTGAGTTTTCGGGGGAGATCCGCATTCATTGACACCAAAACCATGGCCACGAAACGGTTCTCGCACTCGCTGATTGATCTTCACCAGGTGAATGAGCTTTTGGCTCACGAGGAGAAGGGCTGTATCGCGGGATACGTGATTCAACTTCGACAAACGGGCGTGGTGCTTTTTGTGAAGGCAAGTGTGCTCTTAAAGCGCCACTTCATGGGAGAGGGATCGATATCAGCCGAAGACTCCGACGTGCAGATTATTGGCTCGATGCTTCATTTGGATCTGGGGAAGCTTTTCTGTTCTTGATGTGAAGCGCATTGCACAAACAGGGTTCACCGGGACCGCAATCACAACTTGGACCTCCGTCATCGACCATTGGCGACCAAGGAAGAGAAGTGTGAGATTCACAAACCCACCCAAAACCGCGACAGATAAGACAATTTTGATCTGATGAATCCATCTCAGAAATACTTTTCAAATTTCCCCCCCTCCTTGGGGAAAAGCTTTTTTCTTAGCCAGAGCAGATGGCATTCTGCGAGACGGGGTTTGCCTAGAGGTCCCGTACTCCGGCTAATTTTCGGAAGATTTGCAAAGCTACCGGGATCAGCCGAATAGTGGTCCTCTTCCTACAGTTTTTAATCCGCACGGGCTGCTCGCTATTCCCTAGGCACTTAGCTCCGGATATTTCATCCGACTGAGAACTCCCGGCATGATTAGCCGTTCGTGTCGTCCCCGGAGCACCCGCACAAACTAATCTCTCCGCTGGCCGGGCTTGATACCGGCTCTAGGCCTGGTCTGGTGCCTGGAACACCGATGCAATTCACTACTCGATACGTCACTCGAGCTTGCGGAAGTTTACTGACCTAGCACCCCGCTGTTTAACGACAACTGCTTTTGCATCGGGGGTGCCTACCCCCACTCTCCTCGCGTGTCCTTCCACGCCGCAGCGGAAACTTTTTAATTAAACCCATCATCCGGCGGAGCGAGCTTCTCCGGCGGGACGAGGGCTTTTAAAAACTCAATCTCTTTTTCGAGGCGCTCAATGGTTTCTTTTTGAGCCTTCACCAAAGACCGAAGCGATTCGGTTTCGGCATGAAAAGCGCTTTGATCATCATGAGAGTCATGCATCGTTCTGCAGTCTATCAAAGTTCTTTCCTGGGGCAAGTTCCAAGTCATGAGTGAGATCCCAAGTGTGTTCCTCCCGTTTCCGGGAAAAGCTCCTGATCCGTCGCTGATGGCATCGCCTCGCTCACAGTCTTCGCCCGCATTTCTGCCATCAGGGCTCGAAACTCGAGAAGTGAGAGATCGGAGAATTTTTCTTTGGCAAAGCGATACTTCATAAATTGCCGCACCTGAGCGCCGCTCCACTGATTGGGGCGAGACTTGTCTTTTACGAAAGCCTCGATCTCGTGAATTTCGGTGGCACCGATCTTAGCTACTTTTTTAACCGCCGCTTCATTTTGAATTTCTTGTGAAGGCGCTTGAGCCGGAACAGCAGCAGGAGTTTTGGATTCGACTTTCGGAAGCGCCCAGGAGGGAAGCTTCGGGGGGATCCAATAGAATGGATCGCCCTCTTTTGTTTTGCCGTATTTCGCCTGAGGAGATTTATCGACCACCTGAATAAATCCCGACTCCAGCTGGTAGAGATACCGACCAATTCCCCAAACTGAGGCGGCACGCTTTAAAGCGCCGGAGAGCCCGCCTTTGAAGGGTTCGATATCGGTGCATTCCGCTCCGTCGATTTTCTCGATCCATTCTCCTCTGACAAAAATCGCAAGCTTACACAAAATCCCATCGGCTAAGACCTCGTAACTGACTTTCCAATTCTCGGGACCCACGACCTCGTCGAGACGATCCATCACCGAGCGAGCTTGAATATAAGCCAAACACATGCCCCAGATTTTCCCGTCTCGCCCTTTCCCACATTGAGCCAATCTCCACTCGATCGCGTCTTCGGGAAAAGGGGATTTTAATTTCTCTAGATTCAATTCAGTCATAGGGGTTCACTCTCTGTTCATCGTCCCAATCTCGATCGGATTCTTTCTGGTCCATTAGCGCTTGATCGGCTGAAAAGCCAGTCCCATCGCACCGATCGCACTCTCTTTTTTTTTCTGAATCGTGAATCAAAACGTAGTACCCCGTTCCGTAACACCACCTGCAGTTTCCATAGCGTTCAGTCATGCCTTCCTTACTCCCGACACCAGACACACCTTTTCTTAAATCTCTCTGAAAACCAATACCAACCTAAACCTAAGCAAACCTTGCAGACAGGTGGATTATTATTATTTTCACTCACGAGATGTTCTACACTTTCTGTTTAAAGTTTCAATGAAACAAGCCCACTCCTCATCACCAACCTCGCCATACATTCTCATGCGAATAATCTCGAAATTAAATTTCGCCTCTTTTGGCATATAAGTGCCGTCTCTCCAATCTAAAAAATCTTGAAATTCTCTTTTTTTTGCAATTTCATGAAGCCGAGACCGTTCTTCAATTGCCGAACCACTAATTTCTGTCATCAAGGGCGGAAACTTTAACGCTCCTATCCAAGAATCAACTTGTCGCGCAAACCAGGCAGCGGGAAAATCACGAACCTCGGTCCAAAATATTTTAACGCGCTCCTCCGGGTACGCTTTCTCCCCGTAGACATTTTTCAGGCGATCGATTTGAGTTTGAAATTCATAAGCATTCACTGATGCGCCCCCCCTTCGCTGGCCTTTTGTTTTTCAAAATCCAAGATCATGTCCGCTATCGACTGCTTCGCATCCGGGGATTGACCCGTGTCTAGAGCAAGACCGATTTTATTTAAGTTCTCAAGAAACGTACCAAAGTCATGGCACTTGGTTTTAAACCAGGGATCGTCCATCTGGAGATAGACCTGAATTAAGTCACAGGCCCTTTCGATAGCAACTTCCCCCAGGAAGCGTTTTATCTGCCCCTGCACTTTCCCTACGAGTGCTGGCCTAGACTTTTCGCCGTACCTCTGTCGATAAGCTTGGATGTAGTTTGCGATAAACAGTCCCGTAGGGACCTTTACGGCGGCACCGTGTCGCGAATGCGACATGTGCCTTGTATTTGTTTTTGAGAGAGAGTCAGAGGAAGAAGAAGAGAAGGAGGAAGAGAAAGAAGAAGAAGAAGAGGATTCGTTCCGTTCGATTCCGTTCGATTCCGTTCGATTCCGTTCGCCGAATTTCCCTTTGTTTTCGCGGCCAGCATTTTGACGCTGCGCAAGCCACTTGAATTGGGTGTCCGAACCACAAACGCGCACTTTTTCACCCACCTGTTCAGCTAACCCCACCTCGATCACTGCCATGGGCAGCTTGCGTTGATTCCATTCCGACAAGGGAATCATTCTCTCGGGAGTGAGATACCACTTTTGAGCCTCACTCCAGACCCGAACCAAAGCTCCAATCGCCGTATCGATCGATCCCATTTTCATTGCCAATTCCAAAAATCGTGGATCCCTGTAGATAGAATCTTCGATATTAATCCGCGCCATCCCCGATGTTCCCCCGAACGATAAATTTTTAGATTGATTTTTTAACGTCGCGCTGGCACGTTGCTGATCAATCAGTCAGTCATCTTTTTCTGAGCGGATTAAGATATAAAAAACCCCGATACGAAACGCAACGTTTTTATCGGGGTTTTGTTTTATCAACTCTTCCAATTTACTCAGAGTACTTGACTTCTCTTATGCTATGCGGCATAATGAGAGTATGAATACCCAAGAATTAGAACGTGCCCTTTGGAAACGGTATTGGAATCACGAGATCGACTTCTCTGAATTGTTAATGCATCTTTACAATCTCAGGATGTATCTCGAAAATAGGAAAGATTACGCGTGAGCCGAAACCTCCAAGAATTCCTCTTGCTCACTGCGCTAATTCTAATCACCAGCCTGGCGATGTATTGCACTGCGAAAATAGTGGGCGGCCCATCGGTTGAGGATTTATCGCCTAAATATTGCGATACCAGTAATTGTTAAAATCAAACGAGCACCGCACTTAACGCGGTGCTATTCGAAAACTTATCGCCACTTAAGGGGTGAATAGCGGGTAGCTCTTATTTTAACGAGGAACGGGCATCAGCCAGGCTGTTTACCTTCTCAATAATCGCATCAGCGTGTTTTCGTTTTAACAGCAATTCTAGAAACAAATGACACAGCAGGCTGTCGGGGGTTTGGAGGAGTTGATAGAGAGAGCCTTTTGTGAAATGAGAAATCACCGCAGCGCGTTCCGGCTTGCTGAGTTCTAACGCAAAACGGTCTCGAATCCGTCGGAAGGTTCGCACCTCGTATTTGTCAGGCATCCCGTGATGCATCATGACACCCTCTTACGGATGAGTCCACTTGCAGAAAACTCGAAAAACAGTCGTCGTGTCACTATACCAAGGGCCAATCTCTTTTCGCATCGCATTCAGTATCAGGGGCGCCTCGGGCATCGTTAATCCATTCTCTAGCTTTGAAAGTACTGACTGGTTCGTTCCAATCTCCTTTGCCATGTCCACTTGATTGATTCCCAAGGAATTTCGAAGATTTTTTAAAAGAACCCCCAAACGCTTCATTTCTTTTTTTCTATTTTTCATAACCACTCCTCCGATTGCTTCTGTTTGGATTTCTTTTTCTTCCAATCCACCGAAGTATAACAAGCCCGGCAAATCCCCGTTTTCCCAGCCGTAGGCCTCTGACAACGCTCGCAGGGTTTACTTCGGCAATCCCAACAAAGAAAATGCTTGGTCGGATTCATTTTTTTCTTGCACTTTTCACAAGTGCATTGATCGTACTTCGAAGCCATTTTAAATTCCTATAAATGCTGCGGCCATAGAAAGTAACCTCCCGCAATCCCCAGCGCGATATAAATCCCCGGATAGCGATACCAAACCCAAGCTCTTTCTTTTTGATTCCAAAAATAATCCCACACACAAAGCCCAATTAAAATCGGAAGCGCAAACATCCACCCCGACTTCCAGATGTCATTGTGATTTAAAAACCAATGCCCAAGTAAAAATGCCGCCGTAAATGGGAGCGCCGAGTAAGATCGTCCCCAATCGCGCAAGACCTGAGACAACGTTGGCCAATATTTTGCGACAGCCAATACATCATAAAGAAGCATTCCCAAAATAATACTAATCAACACCCAGTGTGTAATGGTCACTTCTCTGTCTCCTTGTTGAGCTGCTTTTCGAGGTATTCGACAGCAGTTTTAAAGCCGTGAACTCCTGCATTCCTCAAGAGTTCGAGGATGCGGGCTGTCTCTCTGCCCTTTTGCCAGCGGGCGCCAGCTGTCCAGACTTCAACATCCACGTGCATCACTGAGCGGTCTTTTTGATAATCAGGAAAGCGTTTCAGTAACCAAGCTTCAGCCTCGGCGCGGAGGGTTGGGGAGGTCATTCCGCTTGCTCCTGTAAATAATCGTGAATAGCTTCTCGAATGGTCTTGCGCCAACGGTTCGGTTTGACGAACCATGTCCCGCCAAACTCAGTTTCTTTACTTCTGTCTTCGTCACTAATTAGGTTTTGCATCCCGTCTCCACCGACGGTCCAGTGGGCGTTGTCGTCATACAAAAGGCTTGGGGCTCCACCTAACTTCGTCAATGACTCAAGGATAAACTCAACGGAAAGCTTACTCTCATTCTCACTTAATAACCTGGTGACCTCTCTAGCCATTGCGTCCACTACTGGGTCATCCGTATCTAGCTCTAGTAATGCGGTTCGCTTCACCAGAAGTGCTTCAATTTTTTCCTGCATTCCCATCCTCGTTTCCGCCCTCGTGGGTTTGTT
>FRDC01000829.1_pt1 | contig 39773 bp, 50 predicted proteins | sample 1106171 | NCBI WGS metagenome assembly FRDC01 (sample SAMEA3930566, study PRJEB13176) | freshwater metagenome | biome: Drinking water system; feature: drinking water; material: water | place: Singapore | collected 2014-12-20 | reverse complement strand
GTTGCGCCTCCTGCTGTGCGTGAGAGGCGCAACACATGTTGTGGAAAGAGACCGGTGGGCCGGTCGACGCGATGTGGCCGTTGGTCTCGTGGGTGGCTGTTCTCATGGGGAGACAGTTCAACAGAAAGGACACGAGGATGAACACAACAACGATGTATCGGGCGAATGTTCGGAGGGTCAAGAGGCATCCGAATGCGATCCGGGCGGATCGAGTGGAACAGGCGCTGACCTACTATCGCGTGGCAGCCCTACGGGAGCCCGGCGCTGCTGTCGAAACAGTGCTGTCCGATTTCCTCACGGATCTCCGTCATTACTGCGAGCGCATGCGCCAGGATCTGGCATCGATCGAGCGTGTGGCCCAGCTGAATTACGTGAATGAAACGAATCAACGCTAAACACACAAGCGGGAGCCGGAACGGTGGCAGCCGTTCCGACTCCCTGACCAGGCATCACACGGAAGGGAAAGGCGAAAAGATGACGAAGAAGATCGTACCGGAAAACCAGAACCAGAATTCAACCACGTCAGTCTGTATCCCCCTCTATCGGCTGCAGGTCGTCAGGGAGCCACATTCGGCCTTGTATGGTGCGCCACGGCTCTCTCAATCGAGTGAGGTGTGCCGCTTTCTCCGGGCCCACTTCGATGGGCGACCACACGAGGAATTCGTCGTGGTGTTCCTCGACGCGAAGAACACACCGGTCGGCTATCAGGTCGTGTCGGTCGGGAGCCTCACGCTCTCGATCGTGCATCCGAGGGAGGCGTTTAAAGCCGCCGTGTGCATGAGCGCGGCGGCCGTGATTTTTTCGCATAACCACCCCAGTGGAGATCCCACGCCAAGCCTAGAGGATCGCACGTTGACGAAGCGACTCGTCAGCGCGGGCGAGTTACTGGGCATTCGTGTCCTCGACCATATTGTGATGGGGGAGGGGCGGCACGTGTCCTTCGCCGATGAAGGCTGGCTGGACGGGGAAGGGTGAACCCTCCTTCACACCAATGACCATGTAGCGAATGAATGCAGCGTGACAACAGTCGAGGACGAGGAAGGAAGGACAGCATCATGACACCAGACAGGATCGACGAATTACCGAATAGGAATGAAGGCGAGGACTGGCACTGTCCGGACTGCCAGAGCTGGGGACCGTTTACCGTTGACGTGATCACGCGCGTGATGCTCCGTGATGAAGGGACGCCCTTCCTTGATGACGAGGGCGACACGGACGACGACGACACAGCCTTTGCCATGTGCGAAGTCTGTCAGCGACAGGCCCCCGTGTCTGCTTTTCGTTTTGAAGGAGCGCAAATGGGTGATCCAGAGCGACACGCACGTGCACGCTGGACGCGACAGGGTGTCGATCACGCGACACCAGACCAGATCGTGGCCGACCTCACCGCAACGCCTCAACCAGGTGCCTGGGTCGGCCCGTTTCAGATTCCAGACGAGAGCCCAATCGTGGGAACAGAAAGGACGCCATCATGACGAACCAAGCGGAAACCATCTTTGTGAGCTCGGACGGTGACGCAGGACAAGAACATGAGCTGATCCCGAGCCTCAGCATCGCCAATCTGTTGCAGCAACGGGAGGCGGTCCTGATCTTGTTTCAAGAGGCATTGGAAAAATTAGAGCAGGCCCACGCCCTGGCGACTGCGGCACGGCTCGGATTCCCTGACTTCTCAATGGCCCGAGGGTGGCGAAGCAACGGCCTCCACATGACAGGTGAGTGTGCCAACAGAACGACGCTTCTTGAGACATTCCAGGCCTGTGTCGATGCCGGTGGATGGACCACGCTGTTACACGATTCCGGCATGCGCTCGATCATGTCTGCGTCGAAACGCAAGGATGTGGATGAGCAAATCGGAGCGGAGAAGGTGCCGGAATTGACACGCGAGGCCATTCGCGCCACCTTTGCCACGCTCCATGACTCACGCGTGGACATGTTCGAGCAGGGGGTGCTTGAGTGTTTCCGCCGTCTCTCATGGGACTACAAGACGAATCTGCCACAGAAATTTGGGAAGCGGATGGTGATGACGTACTTAACCTCGTACGGAAGCGCCAATCTGCGGCAGACCGATCATTTGGACGATCTCTTCCGCGTCTTTCATCTCTGTGATGGCAAGCCGGAGGCCGATCATCGGAGAGGAGCCTATCGTCTCATTGCCGAGGCGATGCAGAGGACCTCAGAGTGGCCCAAGCTCGCTGAGAATGACTATGTCTCCATTCGGCTGTTCAAAAATCAGAACGGGCACGTGACCTTCAAGAGACCGGATCTGGTGACGCGACTCAATCGGATCCTCGCCAAGCACTATCCTGATGCGTTGCCCGCGCCGAAAGACTGAGGAGGAATGGAGCTGGTGCGATGGGACAGCAGGGAGGAGGGGAGGGCATCATGACTCCCTTTCCTTCTTTCTATTGCGTTTCCCGCCCCTCACCCACGACGGGGCGGGGACGCCGGATTTTGAGATCGGCGGATGGGACGCTGCAGGCGTGCCAGCCTCCTGACCATTGGCTGGCGCGGTTGCTCGCCCCATGAGCCGCCCCGTCGACAGCTGCTTCACGGGTCCTGAACCCCTCCTGATCGGAGGGGAATCGGGGAGTGTCTCAAAAAGAGGGCGGACTAGTTTGCGGACATGAGCTCGAAACGTCTCATAGCCGAACTGAATTGTGCCTTCCTCCTGCAGCGTGTTCCAAATCATCGCGAGCGAGCAGCCATCCTTCAGCGCTTGCTCGATCTCGTGCCGAAGGGCGACGATCTGCGCTCGATTGCGTGCGGCAGGGGAGACCCGTTGCGCCCGTGCTTGCACCCTGGCCGACAAACTTTTCTTCGCTCCCATGTCTCGTCCTCAGTCATTCCTGGGTAGTCGTTAGCAACGTAGGATCCAGTAGATGATGACCGCTGCCAGCAGCATCACCAGCGCTGCGAGGAGATTCAGGTACCCCAGGGTGGTGGCCCGGCGTATCCTCGTCTCAATCTGTTCCAGCACACTGGTGACTTCGTTCCGGATCGATCCGGCCAGGTCCGTGGTGTGGGTCGCCATCTGTGCCTTCATGGTCTCTGTGGTGGCGGTGAGCGACGCCGTGACGATCCGTTCCGCTTTGGCTTTCGTCTCCGCGCCCCATCGATCGAGCAGGGCTTCGAGCGTCTTGCGATAGTCCTCGAGCATGACGTGTTGCGCGTGCTGGCTCTCAGCCAACAACCGTGTGTGCATCGTCTGCACGATCAGGATCGGGTCCTCTCGGTCCAGCGCCACGCCATGCTTCGAGGCAATTTCCTTGAGCAAGTCATCGGTGGGATCCTCGCCCATCACAACACCGGCACGGCAGAGAACTGTTCAAAGAGCTGCTTCTTGATGATCGACAACCGTTGCCGTGCCATGATCGTGAGCGAGGGCAAGGCGATGGCCTCATCAAAGGTCAGATGGGCTTGGAGCATGTCGCTCAGGTCTCGCCCAAACGTTTCTTTTTTGAGATCGGGAAGCCGCACAATAGCCGAGACCCGATCCTTGTGCGCGGTGTAGGCTTTCATCTGCTCGAACGATTTGCCCTCCAACTCAATCGGACCCCAGTAGGGATTCAGCCAGACCACGAACTGGACGTCAGTCGGAAACTGTTTCACGAGCTGGGCAAACCCGTGCACCGTGTCGGACAACGCTTGCCCTCCCGTGACCACCGTATGCACGACCAGCTGATGCCCCATGTCACGCAGCAAGGTCGGAACCTGGTTCGTGATCACATAGGCCGAGAGCGGTACAAACGAACTCGCCCCATTGTCGATCACCACATCGCTTTTGGCCTTCGCCACGAGCTCCACGAGTTGATCAAAACTGCGCGGATCGATCTCATCGCCCTCCATGATGGTGAGGCGGTGTACCTTCAAGCTCTGATAGGCCTGAAAGGACGCATTCACCGGGTCGGTATCGATGCAGAGTGGGAGCCTCCCTTTGCCCAGTTTATATTGCGCGATGAAGGCCGCAATCATTGATTTTCCGACGCCGCCTTTGCCTTGTAAGATCAGATGAATCGTGGCCATTAGAATAACTCCTCCTTGTTCGGTACGGGGTTGAAGATGAAGCCGCTCGACGAGGCGGACGGAGCGGACGGAGGGTGGTCTTGAGTCGGCGGCAGTGCCGCACGACCACCAGCGGGCTCTTGCAACAGCCGCTTCACATGGGCCCGAAACGTGTCGTAGCCACAGGTGAGCGTGCCTTCTGTCTGCAGCGTCTTCCAAATCAGCGACATGGGCCATCCATCCTGGATCGCCCGGCGAATGTCGGGGGCCAACGCCAAGATCCGCACACGATTGGTGGCTCGGGGCGCCGTTTTATTGGCGAAGTCGAGCACCCGCGCCGAGAGCGGCCGTGCTGTGTCGCCGGGAGTGTCAGTGTCTCGTACCAGCTTTTTCCGCATGGCATCATGAGACTATACAGATTTAAGCCGAGAATCTACAAGATTTCTATCACGGACATTAAGAGTTAATCAGAGTTAATACACTAGATTCAGAAGACCATAAGACTTACAATGCGGGGCAGGATAGGTGAAGGGGGCCCACCAGTGTGACTGGTGAGCCACCCTTCACAGCCCCCTTCTTCGCGCCTTCGCGCTCAACGGGGGTTCTATCGTTCGAGGCAGCAGAAGGTTGAAGAACACCATAATGAATACAGCGCGCATGACGCCACGACAGAAGACCAATCGCAAAGACTACCAACCGATCAAAGTCTATTGTTTCCCGGACGAGCGGGAGACCATCGAGGAGCAAGCTCGCTCGACCGGACTGAGCAAGTCGTCCTACCTCTTGCGTGTCGGCATGGGCTATCCCATCCGCAGCATCGTGGACCATCGCCAGGTGGAAGAGCTGGTTAGGATCAATGGGGATCTTGGGCGACTCGGCGGACTCTTAAAATTGTGGCTCTCGAATGAGAAGTCCATAGGAGGGATCGATGCCCGCACCATCCGTGAGACGTTGCAGAAGATCGACCGGACGCAAGATCAGATGGTGGCATTGATGCAGAAGGTCCTTCGGCCACAGGCCGAGCCCATAACGAGTTCAGGCACGAGCTCAGACAGGCGTGCCGAGAAGGACGACGGCCCATGATCATCAAACATGTGCCGATGCGGTCCCTGCGGAAGAGCAACGTCGTGTCTCTCGTGGACTATCTGACCAACACCCAAGGCAGACAGGAACGGGTCGGGGAGGTCACGCTCACGAACTGTCAGAGCGATCGGCACGACGCCGCGTCACTCGAAATGCTCAATACCCAATCGCTCAACACGCGGGCGCAGTCTGATAAAACCTATCATCTCATCATCAGTTTCCGGCCTGGTGAGTTCCCCTCGGCGGAGACCGTTCGAGCGATCGAAGCCCGAGTCTGTCACCGACTGGGATTCGGCGAACATCAGCGGGTGAGCGTGCTCCACCATGACACCAACAATGTGCATCTGCATCTGGCGATCAATAAAATCCATCCGACCCGCTATACCCTCCATGAACCCTACAAGGCCTATCGGGCCTTTGGCGAACTCTGTGACAGTTTGGAGCAAACATTCCATCTTAAACAGGACAATCACCAGATCCGGAAAACCAGCGGGGAAAATCGAGCAACAGACATGGAGCGGCAGGCTGGCACTGAAAGCCTGATCGGCTGGATGCAACGGGACTGTCTAGAGGAACTGCGGTTTTCGCAATCATGGTCAGCATTGCATCAGGTGTTGCATCGCCATGGGTTAACGATTCAACCACGTGGCCAAGGGCTCGTCATCACGGACGGGCAGGGGACCTTTGTGCGGGCCAGCTCGGTGGCGCGGGATCTCTCCAAGGTCTCGCTCGAACGCCGTCTTGGTCGGTTCGAACCTCCCGATTCTGTACAACGTGAGGCGCCCACGAGACGATACGAACCGAAACCGCTGCAGAGTCGTATGGATACGACGGCGCTCTATGCGCGGTATCAGCAAGACCGGCTCGCCCGCGCTCACGGACGAGCGGTCGCCATGCACGAAGCGCAGACCCGCAAGACACAGCTGATTGATGCGGCGAAGCGAGCCGGACAGATCAAACGGGACACGATCAAACTCACCATGAGGGGACGGATCACGAAGAAACTGCTCTATGCGAAGGTGTCGCAGACGCTTCGATCCGATTTCCGTCAGATTCTCGATCGACATCGACGGGACGGTGTCGCCATCACAGCACGCTACACCAGACTGACGTGGGCCGATTGGTTGCGCCAGCAGGCGCTTGCCGGCGATCAGGAGGCGCTCCGTGCATTACGTGCCCGAGACGCCGCACGCGGTCTCGTGGACGACACGATCGCGGCGGTTGGAACGAGACTCGTGGATGCAGTGGTGGGCGCGCATCAAGACTCCATTACGAAACAAGGCACCATCATTTATCGTGTCGGGCTCTCGGCAATCCGCGATGACGGCACCCGCCTCCAGGTTTCGCGTGAAGTGACGAATGACGGAATCGATGCGGCGCTTCGGCTCGCGATCCAGAAGTATGGCACCACGATCGCGGTGTCGGGCTCCGATGCTTTTAAAACTCGTGTGGCACAGGTCGCGGCTCGTTCTCGGCTTTCCATTCGCTTCGATGACCCGATATTGGAGCACCAGCGCCAACGGCATGCGCGAGAGTCGCGCCGCCCATCCACCGCAGAGACTTCAGCGGCCATCGGTCCGACGCAGACCGCGCCGGTACCACTCACCCCGCCGAGTGATGCGATGCTCCGACGTCTTGCAGAACAGGAACGGAAACGGGTACAAGTCCTTCGCACTCCGACCGTCCGACGGTTCGAGGCACGAGACCGGGGGATGGTCCGGTTCGGGTCGGTGGAGCAGATCGAGGGTCGGCAGTTCGCGTTAGTCCATCGGCAAGATGAACTCCTCGTGCTCTCGATTGATGAGGCGACATTCAAACAGTTCGCTTCATTGCAACGGGGGCATTCACTCCGAGTGGCTTCGACTGGAGCGATCCGACTGGGGAGAGGACGCAAGCGATGAGCACCACCTACAACAATGCGGTCGGTCCTCACGTGCGCGCCCCACAGCTGGTCACCCATCAATGCCGCGACAGTGGTGACCGGCACGACCAAGGGCGATGCGCGGCCTCATAGCGGTCAAAGAGGGGGCCAGTAGTATTGACTTCACGACGCGGGGCACCATCGCGCAAGACGTGGTCGACGATGATGAGTAGGACGACGGCGTTGAATAACACCGCGGATTTTCGCAAGGCTCTTGCGTGGAGTGGTGGTTTCCCGTTACGGTAGTCTGATGAAACCGTCAGAAGCCCTGACCCTGCACCGTGACGCCCTGCGGCACATCATCAGCCGTCATGGGCTGCTGCGTCCTCGCGTGTTCGGTTCCGTCTTAGCTGGTGTGGACACCGAAGAGAGTGATTTAGATTTGCTGGTTGATCCGACCGACTCCACCACGTTGTTCACCTTGGCACGGCTTGAGCACGAGGCCCAACAACTGTTGGGTGTGCCTGTTTCTGTGCTGACCCCACACTTCTTATCGATCAAGTTCCGGGATCGTGTGTTGCAACAGGCCGAGCCTCTATGAAGCATCCGGAACGCGTCGAAGATTATCTTGAACACATGGTGGAAGCCATTGATCGGGCGGTCAGGTACGTAGGCCCGCTCAACGATGTGGGTGCGCTCTACCAGAACCCGCAGGTTCAGGATGCGGTGGTCCGTAATATTGAAGTCATCGGAGAAGCGGCCAATCACATTCAGAGAATGGATCCCACCTTTGTCGAACAACATCCTGAATTGCCGTGGGTTGAGCATGCGGGGCATGCGCAACAAAATCACCCATGAATATGTTGACGTGGATTGGCACATCGTATGGGGTACGGTGAGAACCGATCTGCCCCTCTTACGGGAACAGATTCGCACACTCCTTCTCGAACAACGCCACACCCACGATCACCAGCAGCAGAGTGACTAAGACAGAGGGCGTCGCTAGCATCACCTTCACCCTTCCAACCGGAACGTACCAGAACTGGTTGTGTGTCGCACACGTGGTCAATGTCGTCGCCCGGTGTGTACGTTCACCTTGTTGTGAAATGGGGATTGGGGGTAAAATATTAGGATGCTGACCGAAGCCGACATCCAGCGCAATCTTGATGCTGTTGACGATGCCGTCGCGCAGCAGGCGCTCGAAGGATTGAGGGTGCCTGCCGAGACCGTGGAGGACATGCGCAAGATCGCGCGGGGTGACATGTCGAGCGACGAGCTGATCAGGAAACTCTACCGCCGTTTTCCGCATGTCCCGATATTCCAGCCACGATGAGTCTATCGACCCCGCGACGGGGGTGCTCAAGAACCGCTTGGGCATTACCGACGAACCCACGTTCGCACAGACCGAGGCGCAATTCGTCGCGCAACGCTCGCACGAATTGGTGCAAGACCCCATTCCTGGCGCGTTCGATCTTCCCCATCTGCACGCTCTTCCTCGTCATCTGTTCGGTGATCTCTATGAGTGGGCGGGACACTTGCGGACGGTGGAGATCATCAAGGACACGAGCCGCTTTGCGCATCATGCCCATCTGGAACGCGCCGCCGCGCCGATCTTTCGGGACCTGGCGCAGGAGCACTATCTCCGCAGACTTGAGCCGGCAGCATGGAGTCGGCGTGCGGCGCACGATCTGGCCGAGTTGAATGCGCTGCATCCCTTCCGAGAAGGCAATGGCCGAGCGCAACGGGAATTTCTCAGCCAGTTGGCGCGAGAACATGACTATGCCATTGCGTGGGACCACATCACTCAGGCAGACATGCTGGATGCGTCGCGGCGGTCGTTCTCTGGCGACCTTACCCCTCTGACGACACTGATTCAGCGCAATCTACGTCGAGGCGTTACCATCCAAGAGCAACCGTCCGCACAGGCGTCACGTTCCACGCAGGCCGCACCACCACTCACCCCGCCGAGTGAGGCCCTGCTCCGATACCTTACCGAACAGGAACGACAACGGGTACAAGTTATTCGGACCCCGACCGTCCGACGGTTCGAGGCGCGAGACGAGGGGATGGTGCAGTTCGGGGCGGTGGAGCAGATCGAGGGCAAGCATTTCGCCCTCGTGCACCGTCGGGATGAGACCTTGGTGCTCTCGATTGATGAGGTGACATATGGACAGCTCGCCCCATTGAAACGAGGTCACTCACTCCGGGTGTCTGCGACAGGAACTCTCGCGCTTGGGAAAGGGCGCAGGCGATGAGCACGACCTACAACAATGCGGTGGGTCCCCAAGTTCGGGCTCCACAATCCAAACCAGGCCTGGTGATTCCCTTTCTGGCCTGTGCCTCTCTCGTCTTTGGCTTGCAGTCGGCCACACAGTTCTTTGCCTATACATTCAACTATCAAGATGTGCTAGGGGACCATTTCGGTGGACTATATCAGCCCTGGGCCATTCTTGAATGGGCCTCCCGTTGGACGAGCGACTATCCGTTGCAGCTCCGACAGGCCGGAGGAGTCGGGATGATCGTGGCGGCGAGTGGACTGTTGTGTCTCGCCATCGCACGCACCGTCCAAGCGTCACGGCCTCGCCCCAATCCCTTTCTCCACGGCTCGGCCCGCTGGGCGAACCGAGCGGATCTTGAAGCCGCGACGTTGCTGCCTCGAGCACGAACCTTCTTTGATTGGTTCAACGGCACGCCGCACCAACCAGCCGATGGCGTCTATGTGGGCGGGTGGTTGGATAGAAAAGGCAACCTGCACTACTTGCGTCATAGCGGGCCGGAGCATGTGTTGACCTATGCGCCGACTCGATCCGGCAAAGGGGTGGGCTTGGTCATTCCGACGCTGCTCTCCTGGCCGCATAGCGCCCTGATTGCGGATCTGAAAGGGGAGTTGTGGGAGCTCACCGCCGGTTGGCGACAGCAACACGCGAAGAATAAAGTGTTACGCTTTGAACCGGCCGCGGCCCAGGGCACGGTCCGGTGGAATCCGCTGGATGAAGTCCGGCTCGGCACGGACCATGACGTGGCCGACGTCCAGAATCTGGCCACGATCCTGGTGGATCCAGACGGACGTGGACTGGAATCCCATTGGCAGAAGACGAGCCAAGCGTTGCTGGTGGGGGTCATGTTGCACGCGCTCTACCAAGCCCGCAACGAGGGCACCACCACCACCTCCTTGCCTGCCGTCGATCGGATGTTGGCCGATCCCCAACGGCCCATCGCCGAGCTGTGGAAGGAGATGACGACCTACGGCCATGTGAACGGGCAGGTCCATCCGGTGGTGGGCGCTGCAGCCCGAGACATGCTGGATCGACCGGAGGAGGAAGCGGGATCGGTTCTCTCATCCGCGAAATCCTACCTCGCGCTGTATCGCGATCCCCTCGTCGCCCACAACGTCAGCGCGTCTGAGTTCAAGATTCGAGATCTCATGCACCATGCGAGTCCGGTGAGTCTCTATCTCGTCACCAAGCCGAACGACAAAGCCCGGTTGCGTCCGTTGATTCGCGTGTTCGTGGCCATGGCGCTGCGCTTGCTCACCGATACGATTGCCTTTCACCGAGAGAGCACTCCTCCATCCGAGTTCATGGGACTGCTGGCACGCCTCGGGGTCCGATCCACCCCGCCACCACTGACGACCAAGGCCGCCTATCAGCATCGTTTGCTGGGGATGCTCGATGAGTTTCCGAGCCTGGGCAAACTCGAGATCTTTCAAGAATCGCTGGCCTTCATGGCGGGCTACGGGCTGAAGTTCTATCTGATCTGTCAGGACATCAACCAGCTCAGGAGCCGTGAGATCGGGTATGGGGCGGATGAAGCCATTAGCTCCAACTGCCATATCCAAAATGCGTTTCCGCCGAATCGCTTTGAAACGGCCGAACATCTGTCGCGTCTCACGGGACAGACGACCGTCATCCAGGACAAACTGACCGTCAGCCACCGCCGCATGAGCATGTGGCAGGCGCAGGAATCCCGCACGCACCACGAGGTACAACGGCCATTGCTCACCCCCGATGAATGTCTCCGGATGCCGGGGCCGAAGAAAGATGCGCAGGGGCAGATCCTTGAAGCCGGGGATATGGTGATCTACGTCGCGGGCTGTCCCGCCATTTACGGCCGGCAGCCGCTCTTTTTTCACGATCCGATCTTTGCGGCTCGCGCGGCGATTCCACCGCCGGCAGTCAGCGACACCCTCTGTGCGCCGCGCGTTCCACAGGCCGTGAAGATCGAGCTGTGACGACAGGGTGGAGTCGATTGCGTCACCCCATCGTGATCGCAGGTCTCTGTCTCGCACTTGGCCTCGTCCTGGTCCATCAAGCCGGTCTTCGCCTCAACACCACGCGCAGCATTCCGCTTGGGCTCTATCGGATGTCGAACGATCCGATTGAAACAGGAGCCTATGTGTTGTGGTGTCCTCCAGAGCGCCCGGAGTTTGACCTGGCGAAGGAGCGGGGCTACATCGGCGCGGGATTTTGTTCTGGCGGATACGGGAACATGATGAAAAAAGTCCTCGCCACTCACAACGATGTCGTGAGTGTGATGGATGATGGGGTGACGATCAACGGGACCCTCATCCCAGCGAGCCGGCCCTTTGAATCGGACTCAGTGGGACGAGCGCTCCCACGGTTTCGTGTGACCGATCATGTGCTGACCTCGTCCGAACTCTTGTTGATGTCGGACACGAACAGCCGTTCATTCGATGCGCGCTACTTTGGGCCCGTGCATCGAGCGCACATCCAAACCCTCATCTACCCTGTGTGGACGTGGGAGTGAAGATGGGCGGCCTCGGCGCAAAGACCGAAGACGGCCGTAGACCGCTTAACGACCACCCCGCACCGAAGGCTTGTGCTTGGCGGGAGTGAAGAAACCCGGCATTGTCGTACATAGTCTGCGGCACTCCACCCCGACCTTTGCCTTGCTTAACGATGCGAGCCCGACACGGGTGCAGAAGATGATGCGCCATCAGCACTATGCGACAACGGAGATTTATGTGGAAGAAGTGCAGCGGCTGTTGGAGGGGGCGGAAGACGCGGTGACGCAGATTGGAGGCGACAGGATACGGAATGTCGCAACCCCCATGAGCCACTGGTCCAAGAGGGTACATGTGGTTGTTCGGCTGGATGTGTTTAATAGGTGGACAGGCAGCAGTCGGAGCCCCCGGGTTTGCATGCTCTCCTCTATTTCCAGCTTGACATGGCCCAGCTGGCTGCGATACAGAGGGCTATTGATAGCTGAGTGATCTCTCGGATGCCTGAAAGGGCATAACAGGGAAGTCCGGTGAAAAACCGGCGCGGTCCCGCCACTGTAAGTGGGAAGCGGCCCCTCATCGTAGCCACTCAACGCATGCGTTGGGGAAGGCAGGGGGACGCGGTGAAGGTCTAACCTTCTGAACCCATGAGCCAGGAGACCTATCCGAGGTGCGACATAACTGTTTCTCCGCGTGGTAACGGAGGAGCTCTCCTGCCTCATTTGGCAGGTGACCTCTTGTTCCACGCATGGGAACGGAGGTTTTTTTATGCCCTCGGCGTTATGGGATCAGCGGGCGACTGATCCTGGCGATACTGTCCTCTCCACATCACACACCTTGGGAGAACCGGCATGAGCACAGGAGTGCTCATCGTCGGACACGGGAGTCGCGATCCCAACGCAAATCTTGAGTTCGAATCTGTCGTCGCGACCTATCGCATGAGACGCTCAGATCTCGATGTGGCACACGGCTACGTGGAGCTGGCCAGCCCGTCGTTAGCCACCGCCCTTCGCGAACTGGCTCAGCGAGCCGATTCAGTGATTGTGCTTCCGCTGTTCCTTTTTGCGGCAGGACATGTCAAGAACGATATTCCTCTTGCGCTCTCCCAGGCACGGGAGGATTTTCCTGCCGTCCGGTTTACCGTCACCAATGCTCTGGGCGTCCATCCTAATCTTATCGAGCTGGCCTTCGTACGTGCACAAACGGCATTGGAAGGTGCCGCTGAGGCTGCGAACACTGCCGTTGTGGTAGTGGGCCGTGGTGCAAGCGATCCTGATGCGAACGGTGACTTCTGTAAAGTCGTTCGTCTCCTTGCCGAAGGGCGTGAATTCGGGTGGGTCATGCCCTGCTTCATCGGTATCGCACGACCACGCTTGGAAGAGACGGTCGAGCTGATCGCGCGTGCGCGTCCCAAGCGGATTGTGGTCATTCCATACCTGCTCTTTGGTGGACGGTTGATCGCAAAGATTCGTGAGCAGGTGGATTCATTTCAAGCTCGCTATCCTTGGATCAAGACCGAGCTGATGCCACATCTGGGAAGCCATGATCGTTTGTTCAGCGTGATGGACGAGCGTCTCTCGCAGGCAATAGAGGGAGCTCGCCCGCTCCCCTGTGACACCTGCCACTATCGAGTGCCGGTGTCCGCCGTGACTAAACAAGTGGGTGGCCTTACGGCGCTGCTCTGGAGTGTGCGACACGGGTTCACTCACACGCAGGCCATGCCCCATGTGCATGCCCATCGGCCACTGAGTAAGCATGTGCTGATCTGTGGAAATGCCGACTGCGCTGACGCGGGAAGCATTACGTTGATTGCGACATTACGTCGCCTGCTGAAGGCAACCGGTCGGGAGAAAGAGATTCGAGTGACGAAGACCTCCTGTATGGGCCGGTGTGGAGAGGGCCCCACGGTCGCGGTGTACCCGGATGGCGTATGGTATCGCGGTGTGAAAGAAGCGGATGCGAAAGAATTGGTCGAGGAGCATCTACTCAGTGATCGGCTTGTCAGTCGTCTGGTTGACAACATCATGCAGTAACGGAGGATTCACCATGGCCTGTCATGAAATCGCAGGGCTTCGGCTGGGTTTGATGGAAGTATTAGGAGTGAAGAACGAGGCTGAGCGGCAGCATGAGCTAGCTGAGCTCGGTGCCGGGGCCGATCAGCCAGGCCCGATTCGTTCCATGTGTGTGGCGAAGGATCTGGCATCGCTCAAACAGTATTATGAAAGTGCGGTTGCCGCACTTGAGCAACGCGTGTCGGCCACGCGCGCTGACGACCCCAAGCTTCCGTATCTGCGCACACTTGTCGTGCTCACGAAGAAGGTTGATCTCGACTTGGCCCATCAGATCGAGGGGCTCACGCATCTCTACCGAGACCTTGATGAAATGCATGATTTTGTCCATGAGATCTATCCGGCGGAGTAGCGGCGATGGCTGTTGCGAAGACTGCCCACGTGAGGAACACCGAGAGGCTGGGGTCCGATACCCTGCTGCTCGATCTGTGCGCAACCGAACCGTTGGGATTTGTCGGCGGACAGTACCTGATCCTCGATAGTCGAATCGTCTTGCCGAGCGGCAAGGCCGTCAAGCGAGCGTACTCGCTCCTGACCAGTGATGCGGAGCAACGTCGCTTCCAGCTTGCGGTGAAACGCATTCCCGATGGACTGGGATCCGCCTTTGTCCATGGGCTGACAGCGGGAACAGATATTTCGTTCAGTGGACCCTGGGGGAAGTGTGTTCCAAGACCGGAGACCTCCGGGAGGACGTTGATTCTGGCAACGGATACAGGGATTACCGCCGCACTGGGGCTTGTGCGCGCCACTCGCTTTGCGCCGCTGCTGCCTCAGGCGGTACTTATCTGGCTGCGAGCCTCAGCTGAGTATTTCCTTCCGGAAGAGTTCGTGAGGAATCAGATCCCCGCAGCCTGTGGCGAGGTGAGAATTGCAGCGATTCCCGAGGTCGGTCATCAAGACCGGATTCCACAGGCCAGAGCTATTCTCCGTGAGGTGCAATTGCGCGGCGATCTCGGGCAGACCTTTATCGTGGGCGATGGAGCCGTCAATCAGGTGTTGTTCGATGATCTGGTCATTGCCGGAGTAGCTGTGGAGAAGGACCAGGTCGAATCGTTTTTCAATATGCCGAAGAAATCCACATGACCGGACGGGAGCAGATTCTCTCAGCGCTGGAAGCCGCGCTTGCATACGGAGATACGAGCGTCATTGTTCGTTCATCCGGCGCGATCGCCGAAGTCCATGGTCTCGTCACGCTGCGGCAGGGGGCCGAGTGGGTCACGCTTGGCGAAGAGGGGAAGACCCATGTACATCTCAAGATCGAAGAGGGGAGCAAGCTGATGTACCGGCACGAAGACGAGGCCAATGCGGCGCTTGAGCTGGTAGGACCAGGTGGGGCTCTGTTCTGCCGTGTGACGTTCAGAGGCACGAACCAGGCTCGAGAGAATTATAGCCCCGACCGTGCGACACAGATAGGTCAACGATTTAGATGTCTGGCGGAGTGTGCGGAGACATGACCGATGGACAGGAGCACGCCCCCAAAAGATCGAAAGGGCCTGCGCACTGGGTTTACTACCGGCGCCTGCGCGGCTGCGGCCGCCAAGGCCGCCGCTCGTTGTCTCGTGAAGGGTGTCGTGTTGGCTGAGATTGAAACGACATTGCCAAATCGGTCGCGTGTCACCTTCGCGCTTGCACGCTGCGAGCGCGCGGACGAGCGCGCAATCTGCAGCGTGATTAAGGATGCCGGCGACGATCCCGATTGCACACATGGCGCCGAACTGATTGCAGAAGTCGAGTGCCGTACCGAACCCGGTATTGAGATCAGAGGAGGCTCTGGTGTGGCGAGAGTCACCAAGGCCGGGTTGGGACTGAAGATTGATGGGCCTGCGATTAATCCGGTCCCAAGTCGAAATATTACAGAGATGGTCGAAGAAGAACTCGCCGGAAGTCCCTATGCCGGCGCCGTCGTCACGATCACGGTGCCGGATGGCGAGGAAATGGCGAAGAAGACGACCAACGCTCGTCTTGGACTCTTGGGCGGCATCTCTATCCTCGGCACGACCGGTATCGTGAGGCCCTATTCCACGGCGGCCTTCAAAGCGAGCGTGATGCAGGAGATCGATGTCGCAGCGGTTGGGGGGTTATGCGAACTGGTGCTCACGACCGGTGGCAAGTCGGAACAATATGCAATAGCCCTCTATCCGCGATTGCCTGAACAGGCCTTCATTCAGGTTGGCGACTTCATCGGTGTCGGCGTGAGGCAATGTGCGAAGCGAGGGGTGACGAGAGCCGTCATCGTCGGGATGATGGGGAAACTCTCAAAAATGGCCAACGGTAAGATGATGACGCATGCCGCCGGATCTGAAGTGGATATGGAGTTCCTCGCCTCGCTCGCGGCAGAACTCGCCGCCTCCGATGAACTGATCGCATCGATTCGTCAGGCCAATACTGCTCGGCATGTTCTTGAGTTGTGCCGCGAGGCCGGTCTCGTCGGCATCACATCGCTGATTTGCAAAAAAGTGGCTGAACAGTGTCAGCGCCATACCGGAGGCAGGGTGAGCGTAGAAGCCACACTGGTCGACTTCGGCGGAGCCTTGCTCGGTCGTTACCCGGAGGTTCACGAATGAATGATATGAGACAGATGACGGCACTCGGACGGAGCATTGAGGATGGAAGCTTCGCCATCATCGACCAGGAGGCAGGTCCGCACGAGTTCAGCCCGGGCGAATGGGAAGTGGTGCGCCGAGTGATTCATGCCACGGCGGACTTCGAGTTTAAGACACTCATGCGATTCCACCCTGAGGCGGTGCGAGCCGGTGTGACGGCACTTCAAGAGGGCTGTCCGCTCCTCGTCGATGTGAAAATGATTTCTGCCGGCCTGAACGAGGAGCGACTCTCTTCCTACGGCTGCAAGGTCCATTCGTTCATTTCAGACGACGATGTCATCCTCACGGCCAAGGCCAACAACTCGACGCGCGCGATCGAAGCCATGAAAAAAGCGCATCGCCTGAACTTCCTTGATGGCGCAGTGATAGCCATCGGCAATGCCCCTACTGCCTTGCTGGAGGTGGCTCGCTTGATCCGCGAGGAGGGAGCGAAGCCGGCTCTCATCATTGGCGTCCCAGTTGGATTCGTGTCGGCGGCTGAGTCGAAAGAGGTCATGCTGGGACTCTCGACTCCCTCTATCGTGGCCCGTGGCCGCAAGGGGGGCAGTCCCATTGCGGTTGCGATCATTCATGCGTTGCTGCTCCTCTCAGCAAAGGCACCGGTATGAGTCTTCGGCGCGCCATTACCTTGGTCGGGATTGGGGATGACGGCTGTGCGAGTCTGACGAGCCGCGCAGTGAACGCGGTGATGAAGGCGGGGGTGCTCGTAGGTGGCGAGCGCCATCTTGAGTTCTTTCCGCAATTTGAGGGTGAGAGGATCGTTCTCAAGGGTGGTGTGTCATCGGTGCTCGATCGGGTGGCGGAACTGGCGGAGGAGCGGAATGTCTGTGTGGTGGCGTCCGGCGATCCCTTATTTTTCGGCATCGGCAGTCTGGTGATCGCACGGCTGGGCGCCGAGCATGTCGAGGTGCTGCCTCAGCCCAGTTCGATGCAATGGGCCTTTGCTCGAGCCGGTCTGAAGTGGGATGACGCCGCGTTTCTGTCCTTGCATGGCCGCTCATCCGAGGGGTTCCTTGCTAAGATCAAGAACCTGGGTAAGGTCGCGATTTTCACCGATGACACAAATTCACCGACAGCCTTGGCTCAGCGCATGGTGGAATACGGAGAGACGGCCTGGGAAGCGTGGGTCTGTGAAAATCTTGGTGGGCCGGATGAACGAGTACGGCGATTCGACGTGAAAGATCTGGCCCTCTCCCAAGGCATCGGACCACTCAACGTGCTCTTACTGGTCCGTTCCGATCCGTCTTGGCGAACGCCTTGTGTCATTCCCTTCCTGCACGAGGATCAATTCGCAAAACGAATACCGAAGAAGGGCCTCATCACGAAACGCGAAGTGCGGCTCTTGTCGTTGGCTGCGATGGGGATCAGGCCGGACAGTGTGGTCTGGGACATCGGGGCCGGTTCTGGTTCTGTGGCAATTGAGGCGGCCTTGCTCGCACCCAAGGGAGTGGTCTATGCGATCGAGGTCGATCCTGAAGGCGTCCAGATCTGCCGGGAGAATCTCTTGGCCCATGCGGTCGACAATGTGCGGGTCATCGCAGGCCGAGCGCCGGAGGCGTTGACCGGTCTGGAAGCGCCGGATGCGGTCTTCATCGGTGGCAGCAAGGGGAGTATGGAGGAGATCATTGATGTCGTCATGGACCGCCTGCAACCAGGCGGACGTCTCGTCGTCAATGCCATTACCTTGGAGAATGTCGCGGAGACGTATCAGACATTTCGTCAGCGAGGATTGGTGCCGGATGTCACCTTGCTCCAAGTCTCGCGCGCCGAGCCCTTGGCCCATTATCTGCGGTACGAATCTCTGAATCCTATTCAAATTTTTGCAGTCGAGAAGCCCAGCCAGGCAGGAGCGGCCTCATGAACTACGGAACGTTATATGGAGTCGGAGTCGGTCCTGGCGCGCCGGACCTGATTACGCTGCGCGCGCTGAACGTGTTGAAACAGGCGCAGGTTCTCGCACTGCCGCGCAGCTCAGATTACGGAGAGTCGATGGCCTGGAAGATTCTCAAACCGACGTTGGGTGAGGTTCCAGGACAAGAACGCATCTTTTTGACATTTCCGATGAAGAAGGATCCTGAGCGCCTTCGACCAGCATGGGATGTCGCCTTTACGGCCATAGGGCAACGTCTGGAAAGGGGCTTGTCGGTGGCGTTTGCGACAGAAGGGGATCCCTCGCTCTTTAGTACGTTCATCTATCTGCGTCGAGAAGCCCCACTACGCTGGCCTGGGATCCGCATCGAAGTGGTTCCAGGCGTCTCGTCGATCATGGCCGTGCCTTCCGTGACTGGTATTCCCTTGGCAGATGGACAAGAACGGATTGCCATTCTCCCTGCAAGCTATGGAGTCGAGGATTTGAATCAGGTGTTGGAGCTGTTTGATACCGTGGTGCTCATGAAGATGGGCACCGAGATTCCCACGGTGGTCCAGGCGTTGGAGCAGCAGGGCCTCGTTGATCGAGCGGTCTACGTGTCGAAAGCCACCATGGCGGAAGAACGGATTGTGCGGGATATTCGCACGATCCAGACCGAACGGGGCGATTGTTTCGCGATGATCATCGTGTCGCGCAAGGAGCGCAGTGGGCTCCTTGCTGGTCTGGTACCGGCGATGTCGAAGCTCACGACGAGAGGGTCTGAGGTATGACCGTCGATCGCAAGCCATTTGCCGTTTATGCCATTACGAAGCATGGGATTGCGATCGCCTCTCGTTTGCTGCCACAGCTGATAGACGCCGATCTCTTTGTATCAGAGAAGCTGATGATCTCGGCGCCAGCTGGTGCGGTGCGTATGCCGCTGCCGATGGGCCCCACGTTAATCGAGACGTTTACGGCCTACGATTGCCATATCTTTATCATTAGTATTGGGGCGGTCGTCCGGATGATTGCGCCTCTCTTGAAGAGTAAGAAGGTTGATCCGGCGGTGGTCTGCATCGATGACGCGGCCCGGTTCTCAATCTGTGTGCTCTCCGGTCACGTTGGCCGCGGGAATAGCTTTACTGATCGGATTGCGGTCGCGTTAGGCGCGCAGTCGATTGTGACGACTGCGTCTGATGCGATCGGGACCCTGACCGTGGATATCCTAGGACGCGACCTCGGCTGGACGCTCGATGATATGGATCGCAATGTGACGAGAGGTTGTGCCGCAGTGGTGAATGCGACCAAGGTGCTGTTTGTACAAGAAACGGGAGAGCCTGACTGGTGGCCTGCTGACAAACCATTGCCGGAAGGGGTTCAGTACGCGACGTCGTTGGAGGGCGTGGACCCGCAGGCATTCGAAATTCTCTTAATTGCCACGGATCGAGACATCAGTGAGTCTCATCCAGCCCATTGGAAGAATGCCGTCATCTACCGGCCAAAGAGTCTTGTGCTTGGAATTGGCTGTGACCGGGGGACAGCTCCAGATCTGGTGAACCGGGGTGTCCTGACCCTCTTGGCACGTCATGGCCTTTCACCAAAGTCCGTGAAAGAGCTGGCGACCATCGATGCCAAACTGGACGAGCCTGCGTTGCTGACCTTGTGCGAGCAGTATGGCTGGCCACTTCGTGCCTTTCCGCCTGGGGAGCTGGATGTCGTGTCAGGGATCCAGAATCCATCGGAGAAGGTGAAACACTATGTCGGCTCGCGGGGTGTGGCGGAGCCGGCTGCATTGCTTGCCGCCGAAGCGGAGGAGCTGCTCGTCCCCAAACAAATCTATACCGAGCCTGGTGCCGGACGATCGATGACCTTGGCTGTGGCACGGCGGACCTTCGTGAAACGCCGGATGGAGGTGGACAGCCTATGAACGATTCAAAAGGAATTCTCTACGTGGTAGGCATCGGGCCGGGTGCGCAAGACCATGCGACGCCTGCCGCCTTGAAGGCCATCGCCGAGTCACAGCTCGTGGTCGGCTATACCACCTATATCAAGCTCGTTCGTCATCTGCTTGAAGGAAAAGAGATCGTTAAGACCGGGATGACAGAGGAGATCGGCCGCGCGCGGGCCGCCATTGAACGGGCGAGAGGCGGTGCCACGGTGTCGTTAATCTCCTCCGGGGACGCGGGTGTCTATGGTATGGCGGGCTTGGTCTTTCAGGTGCTGAAGGAAATGGGCTGGAAGAAGGGCGACTCGCCGGAGCTGCGGCTTATTCCAGGGATGACTGCGCTCAACTCTTGCGCGTCCCTAGTCGGTGCGCCGTTGGTCCACGATTCCTGTTCGATCTCGCTGTCGGATCTGCTGACCCCCTGGTCTGTCATCGAGAAGCGGATCGAGGCGGCTGCCGGTGCCGATTTTGTGATCGGTTTATACAACCCGGCCAGCGGCCGGCGCACGAGACAGATTGTAGATGCTCAGGCGATTATTCGGCGTCACCGTGAGGGGAACACGCCGGTAGCCCTCGTCAAGAGCGCGTATCGCGATATGGAACAGGTCGTTCTGACCAATCTGGATACCTTTCTGGATTACGAGATCGGGATGTTGACTACCGTCATCATCGGGTCGAGCCATACCTTTATGTTCGAGGGCTACATGGTCACGCCGCGCGGCTATACCAACAAGTACCGTTTCGACGGGGCAGTCCTCCCTGGTCAGAAGCCTGGGTTCTCGCTCGTCGTGCCTCCCGACGCTGAGGCGAAGTGATGGCGCAGGTCGGGCGGTTAGCCGGAGCCATTCTGGCCGAGACGGAAGGACAGTTTTTTCTGGTAGGCAATCCCAAGGAGCCGTGCGATTTCGTTGCGGTGGGGTTCGAGTGTCCTGGCGTGATCAACGCGATGGAGCGGCCCTTTATCAGGCTCTCGCCTCTTCGCCCGGTTCAGATGCCGCAACCGTCCCTGACGATGACTGTTGAGGGAGAAGGCCTGGCTCGATTACTGGTCGATCGCTTCGTGATTCAGCGGAATGGCTCAGTGAGCGATCGTCTCTGGCGGCTAGTGACCGACCCCAAACAAGAGGATCGCACTGTATCGGGTGGCACAATCGATGCGCAGTGGCTGGGAGAGATCCCCGCAGAGATTTGGCACATTGTGCGAGAGACCGTGTTGAAGTGTACGTAAAGGAGTTCTGATGCGGGTCTATATTATCGGGGCCGGTCCGGGTGATCCAAAACTCCTCACGCTTCGCGGAGCGGAATTGATCGCCTCCTGTCCCGTGGTGCTCTACACCGGCTCGTTGGTCCCCAAAGAAGTCATCGCCCATGCCAGGCCCGACGCCAGGGTGATGGATTCATCGGGAATGACGCTTGATCAGATCGTCGAGGTGATCGTGGCAGCCCGCGATGCCGACCAGGATGTGGCGCGAGTCCATACCGGCGATCCGATGATCTTTGGGTCCACCGCAGAACAGATGCGCCGGCTGATGAAGCTGGGGATTGGCTATGAGATTGTTCCCGGTGTCTCGTCCTTCACTGCGGCAGCGGCAGCGCTGGGCCGTGAACTGACCCTCCCAGAATTGTCTCAGACAGTGATCCTGACCAGGGCAGAGGGGCGGACCTCCATGCCGGCTGGGGAAAAACTGGAAGACCTCGCAAAGCACCAAGCGACCTTGGCCTTGTTCCTGAGCATCACCCTGCTCAAGGATGTTGTCCGTGATGTGACTCCGTCGTATGGAGCCGATTGTCCCGTGGCCATCGTCCATAAAGCCTCCTGGCCCGATCAGGTGATCGTGACCGGGACCCTGGCGGATATCGCCGACAAGGCCAAGGCGGCCAAGCTCAACTCGACTTCGATGGTGTTGGTGGGGCCTGTGCTGACGGCAACAGAGTTTGCGAATTCGCGGTTGTACGATCCGGAGTTTACCCACCGGTTCAGGAAGGGTGAACCTGCCGCGAAGAAATCAGGAAATCCGCGTGTCGACTGAGCTAAGAATCCGAAGAGGCATGGTCTATCTGGTCGGGGCAGGACCAGGCGATCCGGGCTTGCTCACGGTCCGCGCACTGGAATTGCTGCGTGCCGCGGAAGTCGTGGCCTATGACAGGCTGGTCTCGCCCGCCATCCTTTCGCTCATCGGTCCGCAAGCTGAGCGGCTGTCCGTTGGCCGTCGCCACGGCATGGGTGAGACGGCCTATCGTCTGCATCCCATGGTGTTGGAACGGGCCAAAACCGGCTGCACGGTCGTCCGGTTGAAAGCCGGTGATCCCCTGATTTTTGGACGGGGTGGTGAAGAAGCGGAAGAGCTGGTTGAGGCTGGCATTCCGTTTGCCATCGTGCCTGGAATTTCGGCCGCGCTCGGCGCAGCCGCCTATGCAGGTATTCCACTCACCCATCGCCTACACGCGTCCGATGTGACAATCCTGAGCGGACACGATTTGCATGGGACCCATCGCAGTCTGACCCAATGGCCTGAAGCAGGAGGCGGAACCGGCACGCTGGTGTTGTACATGGCCGCGAAGTCGCTGGAGACCAATCTGCGGCGCCTGATCATGGCCGGTCGTGCTGCCACCACCCCGGTGGCCTACATTGCCGGCGCGACCACTCCGAGCCAGACAGTCATCGTGGGAACGCTCGACACGTTGTCCTCGAAGATGAGGGGCCTTGATCCCACCACGCCGGCGATTGTGATCGTCGGTGAGGTGGTGGGACTGCGGGAACGAATCTCCTGGTTTGAGCGTGCCCCGCTGATCGGACGGCGTGTGCTGGTTGCGCGTGCGCGCCCGGGTCGTTCAGCGGTGGCGGCGCAGCTTCGCGCGCTCGGCGCGGAGGTCCTGGAGGCACCGGAGGTGGGGGTCGAACCACTCAATGGAATAGCGCGCATCGAGCGGGTGTTCGCAAGGCGGCAGAAGTTCAGAGGAATCGTTTTCGGCTGTGCCGCCGGTGTGGAGAGCGTCGTTCCAGGCTTGTCCACCAGTGACATCCCTGTGCTTGCGGTCGGGAGGGAGGCGGAGACCGCGCTGATTTGCTATGGGATCAAACCGATCGCCTGTTCCCAGGGCGCCTGCGAGGAGGCACTGACTGAGCAGGCCGAATTTCTTCGAGGCCGTGAGGTGCTCCTCATCACAGGGGAGGCTGGTCGTCCGAATTTGCGCGGCGCGCTTATGAAGGCTGGCGCGGTTGTCGAAACGATTGCAGTCTACCGGTATGTGTATCGAATGCCGATCGCATCATTTCCTCCGATTGATCTGGTCGTGCTTCCCAGCTCATCGGCTGCACGGCTCGTGCTTTCCGGTGAGTCAGGCAAGACTCTCCACGTGATTCCGATGGTGGCCATCGGTCCTCGGACTGAACAGGCGGCACGTGGGTGTGGGGCACAACGTGTTGTGCGCTCAGAAACGGATACGCCGGAAGCACTCGTTTTGTTGGCTGTTTCACTCGTAGGAACCAGATGAGGAACTCGGTTATTGAGGCTGTTCTCTTCTGGTTGAACAGAACGGTGCAACTCCGGCAGGACAACCGGTGACGCCGCGTCTTGTCATTGCCGGTACGTCCAGCAACGCGGGCAAGACGACCGTCATGGTCGGTCTCGTTCGGGCATTGCGTGCAAGGGGACTGCGCGTGGCGGTCTTCAAATGTGGTCCGGACTACCTCGACCCGACCTATCACGTTCGTGCAGCTGGTGTACCTTGCCACAATCTTGACGGATGGATGATGGGGCGTGATGCGGTTCTCTCGACCTTCACACGCGCAACGCACGGGGCTGATATCGCACTCCTCGAAGGGGTGATGGGTCTCTTTGATGGCGCATCACCGACGAGCGGCGAAGGGTCAACCGCCGAGATCGCGAAGTGGCTACAGGCACCGGTGCTGCTTGTCTGCGACACAGGGGGCATGGCTCGCAGTGTTGCGGCATTGGCCCGAGGGTTTTCAACTTTTGATGTAGATCTTCAGGTTGCGGGACTGATCTGCAATCGAGTTGGCAGCCGTGGACATCTGGATTTACTCCGTAAAGCGACGGAGGGTTCGCCTCTCGTTCTAGGTGGGCTTCCCAAGGAATCCTCCTTGGCCTTTGCAGATCGGCATCTGGGGCTGCTTAACGCCGATCAGGCAACAGTGTCGGAAGATGTCTTCGTCGCCTGGGGCGATCGGGTGAGCGAGTGGTGCGATATCGATGCCATCATAGCACTGGCTCATGCCGCGCCGGCTCTCCCCGAAATTCAAGCGATGGAACGAAGTATTACGGAAGGGGTACGGTGCCGAATCGGCCTCGCCTCTGACGAAGCCTTTCATTTCTATTACGACGACAACCTTCGTCGTCTTGAGAGTCTTGGCGCGGAGCTTGTTCGATTCTCCCCCATTCATGACGCGCATGTGCCCGATGTGGATGGTCTCTATATCGGAGGCGGATACCCGGAGGTCCATGCCGAAGGTCTGTCTCGGAACCAGAGCATGCGCATGGATGTGGCATCGTTCGCGGAGATGCAAGGACCTATCTATGGCGAATGTGGCGGTCTCATGTATTTATCCAGCGGCATTCGAACGCTCGATCGCACGCTGTATCCCATGGTGGGGCTCATTCCTGGTGAAGCAGAGATGAAAAATCGCCTGCAGGCGCTGGGATATGTCGAGGTCGAGATGAAGGAAAACACGCTGCTTGGTCCAGCAGGTCTGCGATTTCGCGGCCATCAATTTCGCTATTCAGACTTTCACCTTCCGCCGGACGTCGAGCGCGCCTACAGCGTGTGTCGTCGACGTGGCGGTGAGCCCTTTGAGGAGGGCTATCGACGAGGCAATACGCTGGGTTCCTATATCCATGCCCATTGGGCTTCAAATCCTCTCCTGGCGCAAGGGTTCGTGCAAGCGTGTGCCGCGCATGCGAGGAGAGCCCGGTGAAAGGTCTTGCGCCCACGATCATGGTTCAGGGGACCACCTCTTCGGCTGGGAAAAGTCTCCTAGTCACAGCCCTCTGTCGATTCTTCCGCCGTGAGGGGCTCAGGGTCGCTCCATTCAAGTCGCAGAACATGGCGCTCAACTCAGCCGTCACCACTGACGGCCTCGAGATTGGACGTGCGCAAGCCGTACAGGCCGAGGCCTCAGGGATTGTGGCCACTGTCGATATGAATCCGATCCTTCTTAAGCCGGAAGGTGATCGGCGAAGCCAGGTGGTGGTGCTCGGCAAATTGATCGGCAGCATGACAGCCGCCGAGTATCACGAGTACAAGCCCCGTCTGTCAGACGTGATCGCCGATTCACTCACGCGACTCCGCACCGACTATGACCTGGTCGTGATCGAAGGGGCGGGGAGTCCGGCCGAGATCAATCTGAAGTCTCGCGACATCGTGAATATGCATGTGGCCAAGTTGGCGGATGCGCCAGTGCTGCTCGTGGGGGATATCGATCGCGGCGGGGTATTTGCGGCATTTGTCGGAACGATGGAACTGCTCGATCCCGACGAACGAGCCAGAATTGCGGCGTTTGTCGTGAATAAGTTCCGCGGAGATCAGACGCTGCTTACGCCGGGGCTCGACTTTCTCACTGCACGCACTGGCAAACCCGTGTTGGGCGTCCTGCCGTTTATTCAAGATCTTCGTATTGCTGATGAAGATTCCGTCTCACTTGAAGACCGCATGGCTCGTCCCAAACCATCGCAGAAGGAACTAGATATCGTGGTGGTGCGGTTGCCTCGCATTTCCAACTACGACGATGTTGAAGCTCTGGAACACGAGCCAGGCGTCATCGTTCGATTCGTCAAGCAGCCTGACACGATACAAGAGGCAGATCTGGTGATCCTGCCGGGGTCAAAGAATACCGCGTCTGACCTTTCCTGGCTTCGCACATCTGGTATCGCGAACGCGATCGAGGCCCGCGCTCGTGAAGGGAAACCGATCTTTGGGATTTGCGGTGGTTGTCAAATGCTTGGGGAGAGTATCAGTGATCCCCATAGGGTCGAATCGATGGAAGCCCACGTACGTGGGCTTGGGTTGCTGGCCCTGCGGACGCACTTCGAACGGGAAAAGGTCACGGCGCAGGTTCGTGCTCGCGTGGCGCAGCCCTCGTTTCTCACCAATGGAACGGTGGTCGAAGAAGAGATTCAGGGATATGAAATCCATATGGGCATGGTGGAGCTGAGGAACGCACAGACGAGCCCGTTTGAAATACGGTTGCGAAATGGACATGTGGACCGGCGCGCGGATGGAGCCCTCAGCGGCGACGGGATGGTGGTGGGTACCATGTTGCATGGCCTGTTCGAGAATGAGGTAATCAGGGCCCGGACTCTTTCGTTTCTGCGTACCCGTAAAGGTCTCCCCTCATATGCCACGATTCCGCGCATCCCCACGAAGCAGGCTGCGTATGACCGGCTAGAAGCCGTGGTGCGTAAGCATCTCGATTGCGAGATGCTCGGGCGACTCACGGGCCTCTATCCAGTTTCTCCCATGTGAACTATGGAGCATGACCTTCCCTTGAGATCAACAATTGCCAAAGAGTCCTATGTATCCAGCTGACGGTACTCTCTGGCCCTTACTCGGTCTCGCCTGCGCATTAGGGTTAAGCCATGGGGCCGATCCAGACCACCTCACCGCCATCGACGGTATGACGAGGGCATCGGTGGATCGACATCCCAGGATGAGCCGGTGGGTAGGCACGTGGTTCGCGTGTGGGCACGCATTGTCAGTGTTATTGATTGCGGCAGCGATCGCGCTGGCGGCCGAGTATCTGCAATCCTTTAGTCACTCTGTGTTGCACGTCAGCGGGGTCTTGTCGGCCGGCCTTCTGTTTATCATCGGGTCGTTGAATCTGGCGCGACTGGTCGCGCTATCGACTGGAGCAGCGGCCTTGAGCCACGGCGTCATCAGCCATGTGTTGCCCAGGCGTGTGCTCAACGTCACGCATCCGATGAACGCGGTGCCGATCAGCGGATCTGGGTCTCACGATGATGGTGCTCGGCACGGTGTTACTGGCGTTTCTGACCGCACTGGTGAAGGCAACGTGCCTGGTGGCGTAACCAAAGGGAGGTCTGACATCACAGAACATTTCTAATCCCATGAAGTGATAGCGCCCATGTACCCCAAGGGAAGCGCGGTGAAAGTCCGCCACTGGTCCGCAACTGTAATCGGGGACGAACTCTGCACGCAGCCACTGTCCGCACGGATGGGAAGGCGCAGAGCGTAGAGCGATCCGAAAGTCAGGAGACCTGGGTATGGGGAGCCTCCAATCACCCCTTTTCGTGAACAGAAGGAGGAGCCCATGTTCCACAGTGTCGTCATGGCCTCAGGAATGGTGTTGTGTCTTATGCCGCTCAACCTAGTTGCTCAAGCAGCTGAAGAAAGGATGGACATTCAACCGGTGACTGTGATCAGGCAACCAATGGGCCTCGGGTCCGGGTATACCCTCGCGCAGGAGTCTCAGGCGACCCAACAAGTCGAGACCATTGATCTCCCTGAGGTTCATGTTATTGGGGCGGTGACGGCCACACGGACGAATCGCAATCTGGATCAGATCAGCAAGGCAGTGACGGTCTTAACCCAAGAACACATCGAATCTCGCAACAGCAGGAGCGTGCAGGAACTGCTGGAGGAAGTGCCGGGGGTCTCGCTTTCGCGAGCCGGCGGGCTCGGCGGCCAAATCGTCATGCGCGGATTCAATTCGAATGTGCCACGGCTATTGATGCTGGTCGATGGGGATCGCTTTCGTGGGCGCAATACGCTGGAGTACAACGTGTTCGATCCGAACCAGATCGAGCGCATCGAAGTGATCCGGGGGCCGAGCTCGACGATGTATGGTCCTGATGCGATGGTCGGAGTCGTCAATATCATCACCCGCCGGGCGATGGGTGACAGCAGCGGCCCCTTTCGGCTGGCGCCTCGCATCCGCGCCCTCGATTACCATAGTGTGAATCAGCTGCGCGGAACCCGTGGCGAGGTCGAGGTGCTGGGGCACGGGGTCGATGGGCTTGTCGGCATGAGTTGGCGCCAAGCCGATGACTATCACAGTCCACTCGGCCGGATTCAGAACAGCGCGTTTGAACAATTCCAGGCCGATCTTCGGGTGGGCTATTCGCCATTTGCCGGCCATCGGATCGAGATGATCGGCAAGTTCGCTGACGTTGAAAGTGGTCGTGCAGGCGGGATCGGTGGGGCGCCCGGCGTGCCGCTGGTCCGCCAACGTGAGGACCCGTTGCGTGAATCGTTCGGGAAGCTCGCCTATCAAGGCCGCCTGGAGGCGCTCGGCTTGGATCGGGTGGAAGTGAGTGTCTACGGAAGACAGTTGCACTCCCGCCTGGCGACGGACAATCGCACACAAGCAAATCGCATGATCCAGTCTAGTAACTTCGTCGTGGGGCCGACCGTCATCGGGGGCAAAGCGTTTGGCGTCAAGCCCTGGTCCCAGGGTGCGTTGACCGTCGGAATCGATTGGTTCCGGGAATCGCGGAAAGGCGCGCTGGCGGAAAGTGTGACGACCAACATGAACGCGTCCGGGACCGTGACGAATGTCACGACCAGTCCGCTCGCTCAGACCGCTCCTGACGCAACGCAAACTGATCTCGGACTGTTCGTGCATCACGATTGGGACCCGTCCCCGAAGCTGACTGTCTCGACCGGGGGGCGCCTGGACTATATCCGCACGACGTCGAACACAAGCCCTGTCTTGGCACCAGAACTATCGGCTGCGTATGAACGTGGGAAAGACAGCACTGAACTTCCTCTGACCGGCGCGATCGGCCTGATCTATCGACCGTGGGATATCGTGCACTTTACGGCCAATGTAGGTAAGGCTTTTCGGACGCCATCCACGATTGAAAGCTTTGGGTCGAGCCGACAAGGCGCGGGGTTCAACATACCGAATCCAGATCTGAAATCCGAGGAAGGCGTGACCTATGAAGTGGGGACACGCCTGCGGTTGCCGAACGTGACGGCTAATCTAACGGTGTTTCGGAGCGACTATACCAACTTTATTATTCGACAGCCCATCACCTTTCAAGGCCTCCCGTCGTTCCAAAATCAGAATGCGGGGGCAGCCAGGATGCAAGGAGTGGAGTTGGATGCTGTCTGGGCCATCGCTCCGAGATGGGAAGTGCTGACGAATGCCGCCTATCTGCATGGCACGAATCCCGACACAGATACACCTCTGTCGTATGTGCCTCCGTTCAATGGACTGCTAGGGATGCGGTATGCCATGCCGGAGGTAGGTGCCTATGTCGAAGCGACCGGCAAATGGTCGATCCGGAAGGATCGGATCGATGCTGCGCATGAACGAGAAACAGCTGGATATGTCGTGTTGAATCTGTACGCAGGAATAGACCTCTGGAAGGTGTCTTCTGTGTTTCCAGAGATGCGTCTCCGACTGGCGCTGGAAAATATCCTGAATCAATCATTCCGCCAATCCACGACCGTGGAAGACATCCGGTTTCCAGGCAGTAACACGAATCCGTTGGTGGAGCCGGGACGAGTCTTCTCCATTGCGTTAACCTCGCGTTTCTAGGAGACGAGCTATGACGCTTATCACATGCGCCTTTGCCGTGATCGCCGCGATCTTATCCTGGCTGGCGTGGCAGCGAAGCCCTGCGGTGTTGGTGAGCGGGTGGAAGACCAGCCTGGAGGTGTTCCTAACGCTTGTCCCGCTCATGCTTCTCTCGCTTGGCATTGCGCAGCTGGCGCTCGCGTTGATCCCCAAGGAGCAGATTGCCCAATGGATCGGTCAAGAATCTGGATGGCGAGGGATTTGGATAGGGTCTTTAGCCGGTGTCTTGGCTCCAGGCGGACCGATGATCGTCTTTCCGATGGCGGCGGGATTCCTCCAGGCCGGAGCAGGATTGGGAACTTTGGTGGCGTATGTGACGGCTTGGTCGATGTGGGGGGCGCGCATCCTCTTGCTCGAATCAGCACTGATAGACCCCAAGTTCGCCCTGTTTCGATTCCTCTCGTGCGTGTTTGTGCCTCCGCTGGCGGGCGGGATCGCCCACCTGGTGTTTGCGCGATTCTTTAGGTGATCCTACAGGGTGAGAAGGAAAACAATTGTTTGGTCGGTGATGTATCTGTGGCCATCACACCGTTATAGGGAGTTGAACCAATGAAAATCATCACAGCAACAATCGGGTTTTGTGTGGGAATTGAACAGGCCTATCAGGCCATGAACAGGATCGCAGCCGACCGGCAATCGACTTTCGCCGTTCATCAATGTACTTCGCCGCACAAGAACGGCGAATGGGATACATTGAGCAGAATTGAACATGAAGATACTCGCCTCTTCGCCCGCTATCCCAATCTCAGGAACGTGTCGGTCCTGGACTCTCACGATCTTTCAAATCTTCATAACGGGGATGTGGTGGTCGTGGGCTTTCATGGTGTTGGGCAGAGGGTGCGGGAACGCTTGGAGGAAGTTGGTGTGGTCCTAGATGATCGGCAGTGTCCATTCATCTCGAGGTTGAACGAAACGATTACAACATTGGTGACGGAGGGGTTTGACGTCATTATTTTCGGCAAGCGGGAGAATCACCATTGTCTGGAGGCCAACAGACTTGCAGAGACGCATGGGCGTCGATGTGTGGTGGCCGAAAGACCAGAAGACATTGAGACGATGCCAAATGAGAAGGAGCGCAAGTGGGCGTTTGTCGGTCAAGTGACCGGGAATACGCTCGAGTATGACCGCGTCAAACAGGCGCTCCGGGAAAAAAACATCCCAGTCAAAGTCGTCGAGACTGTCTGTAGCGATTCCTATCTCCGACAGAACATGGCCATAAAGTTGGCCCAGGAGGCGGATGTCGTGATCCTGGTGGATGACGGCAGTGGATCATCACTCAGCGTCTTTGAGGTCTGTACTGAGCAGGAGGCGCGCGTGTATCGAATTCGTTCCAAGATGGACATCCAGCGGGAATGGTTCGCCGGGATCAAGAAAGTCGTGGTCGTGGGAGGCATCCTTGTCCCTCAATGGACACTTGATGAAGTCGTGCAACACATGGAGCAGATGGTCGGACTTGCGGTGTGAGTGGAAACGCCGATTCAAGGTGCTAGCGAGCAGGACAAATCCTGGGAGCTACGCTGTTTCCTGCTGGAACTGCGGATACCAATCACGGAACGCAGCATCTCATGGGGGTATGGGGTGGATTCATGCCGGACTACAAAAGAAGTCCTTCCGGATGTTAGAAAATACAAGACGACGTTGCTCCTTCATGGAGCAGGTATAGGTCTCGGAATTGAATCGAAACGCACACGTACGTCGGCGCACTGAGCCGGTGGATCTCCATTCAGAAGCCTGGAAGGTATGAGATGCTGGAGCAAGACGAACACAAGGCCAAGATGGAACGCGTCAAGGCCTCGGTTGATCGGCGTATTGCGGAGGCCCGACAGGAGAAAGGCCTCTTGATCGTCTACACCGGCGCGGGTAAGGGAAAGACGACCGCGGCACTGGGGATGGCGTTGCGTTGCATCGGACATGGCTGGAAAGTGGCGGTGGTGCAGTTCATTAAGGGTGCTATTGATACGGCGGAAGAGCGTGTGTTGAAGTCGTTCGGAGATCAAGTGGTTTTTCTGAGGATGGGAGAGGGGTATACCTGGGAGACACAAGATCGAGCACGCGACACGAAGTTTGCACAACAAGCTTGGCAAGCGACCTGCGAGTTCCTGCAAGATCCCTCCTATGCGATGGTCATACTGGATGAGTTTAACATTGTACTGCAGCATGGCTATCTCGAGATCGAAGAAGTCCTACCGGTCCTGCGTAACCGTCCGTCGATGCAGCATGTGGTGATCACAGGTCGGGGAGGATCAACGAAACTCGTGGAAGAAGCCGATCTCGTCACCGAGACCAAACAGGTGAAGCATCCCTTCCGAAACGGCATCAAGGCACAGGCGGGAGTGGAGTTTTGAAGGGCGCCGGTACAAACGACGTGCAAACACCGGAGAGCATCAAAAACCCGGTGGGCTCATCGATTCAGGGCGAAACTTCGGGCACCAACCACGAAAGACTTGCTCCAGATCGTCGTTGAGCAAATGAGTCTGAGTTTGCAGGAAGAGATGCGCCCCTGTGAGAGTCCACTGCATTTGCTGTCTCTTGCCGATAGCGTTTGGCAAAGTTTGGAATGAAGGTGCGTATCATATATTGGGGGGCGGGCTGCTGCCTCATGCTCTCAAAATCCTTTCCTGGGTTTGTGATGTTCTCCTATGGCGACCTGTCGGAGCCGTTTATGCCATCCCATCGTGATCGTGGGGTTCTGTCTCGCACTTGGCCTCGTCGTGGCGCATCAAGCCGGTCTTCGTCTCAACACCACGCGCAGTATTCCCCTTGGGCTCTATCGGATGTCGAACGATCCGATTGTGAAGGGGGCCTCTGTGTTGTGGTGTCCTCCGGAGCGCCCGGAGTTTGACCTAGCGCAAGAGCGGGGCTACATCGGGACGGGATTCTGTCCTGGCGGATACGGCAATATGATGAAAAAGGTCCTTGCCACTCACAAGGATATCGTGAGCGTGACGGACGCAGGGGGCATGGTTAATGGGGCGCTTATCCCAGGGAGTCAACCTCTCGAGGCGGATTCATTGGGACGACCTCTGCCACGGTTCCGGATGACCGATCATATGCTGGCCTCATCGGAACTTTTGTTGATGTCGGACACGAATAGCCATTCGTTCGATGCGCGCTACTTTGGTCCCGTGCACCGTGCGCACATCCAAAGTCGCATTCATCCGATCTGGACGTGGGAGTGAAGACGGCCGCCGCCGGCTCGAGGGCCGACGGCGTTCGAGCACCGGTTAGTGGCCACTCGATACCGAAGAACTACTCTTGGTGGGGGTATAGAAATCCGGCATTCTGGTGCATAGTCTCCGCCATTCCACTCCGACCTTTGCCCTCCTCAATGATGCCAACCCGACGCGGATGCAAAAGATGATGCGGCATCAGCATTATGCGACGACGGAGATTTATGTGGAGGAAGTGCAGCGACTGCTCGAGGGAGCGGAAGAAGCCATCACACAATTTTAGGATTTCTATACCATCGTCCTTCAACGCCTCGTCCATAGAGCTATATGGCCCGCCACCCCCTCTCATGGCTAAGGCCATCTTCTGGTATTGCGCTCGAACAGAGATAAGTAGACCATTACATGAAAAGAGGGTGTCCTAGGTAAATAACCTGCTGCTGCACAAAACGCGACCGATCGGAGTTCCGATGAACGTGACTCTGTTCTTCCTTGGGTGGTGGAGCACGAGCCACATCGCGGTCTTCTCGCTCGCCATCGCGCTGGCGCTCCTCCTGGTCTTCCCGAGCCTCGCTGCCGATACCAGCTACGTCTACGATAACGCGAGCCGCCCGCGCGCTGTCATCGATCCCGCGAGTGACCACGCGATCAATGCCTATGGCAGCGTGGGGAATCTGACTGGGATCACTCTGCGACCGTCCTCCACACTTGCAGTCCTGCCGTTCACCCTGTCAGCAAGTCCCATTGGAACGACGGTTACTATCTACGGCACAGGGTTCAGTGCGCCCCTCCGCCTCCAATACTGTGAAGTTCAACACCGCGACCGTGCCACAGCGTCGACGACCGCTATGACCGCCACGGTGCCGAGTGGAGCCCCGACCGGTCCGGTGAGCGTCACGCAACGGGTAGAAGACTTGGTTGATCAGAGAAATTCTTTTCGAAAGGAGGTTGCGGCGAAGCAGATACCCAGGACGTCAGTCGAGCCGTTCGAATGAGTGTTCACTACACAGGAGGTGTCGCATGCGTCGGTACTATTTGTTGTGGGCTGCGATGGTTTTCGTGTTGTTTGGGGGCGGTTCTTTTGCATTGGCAGGGAATAACTTAATTGCAGGGGGGGGCACTACAGCGGGGTCCTGGGAGAGGCGTAGTGCCAGCGGAGGGTTCCTCAACTCAGGCACCTTGTGGGCGACACGAATAAGTCATTGCGCAGTCCTACTCCCTAACGGAAACACGTTTCTTGCTGGAGGATCTGCATCTGGAGGGACGTGGGAAATTCGAAATGCAACAGGAGGCCATGTCAGTAACGGAACATTATGGACAACGAGAGATTGGGCTTTTACTTGTTCCTTGCTCGGTAATGGCAATGTGCTCATCGTAGGAGGAGGCGCTTCTCCTGCAACCTGGGAAATCCGTAACGGCGCCGGTGGCTTCGTCAGCCAGGGAACGCTTTGGACAAGCAGATACGGTCACAGTGCCTCGGTGCTTTCTAACGGAAACGTCCTGATTACTGGTGGTTATGGCTCATCAGGAACGTGGGAAATTCGAGGTACAAATGGGAGTCTTGTATCCGGCACTAGCACTACGGGTATTTATCTGTGGTCTGGCCGCTCCGGTCACTGTTCCGTTCAATTGAATAATGGCAATATGCTCTTAGTTGGTGGTGGTCCAGGGTATATCAGCTGGGAACTTCGAAATAGCAGCATGACTTTGATTAGTGCCAATTATACTTGGGCCTCTCGAGATGGTTCCACGTGCACCAAACTCCTGAACGGGAACGTCCTTATCGTTGGCGGATCGTGGAGCCCTGGGACATGGGAGATCCGAAGTAGTACGGGGGCTCTTGTTTCCAATGGGAACCTGTGGGTTGGCCGTGACGGACATCAAGCCGAATTACAAACGAATACCGGTAATGTCTTGATAACGGGAGGAACCGTGAGTCCTGGGACATGGGAACTTCGTTCAGCTACTGGTGCACTCATCGGCAGTGGTAATCTGAACGCATCGCGTTATGGACACACCCAAAATGAGCAGTAGATCTGCCTGAAACTGTAGACGGAAAGCGGGGCAGTCGTTTGTGGACTGCCAAGAATAAGTAGTTATACGAGACCGAATAAGGAGAGTTTATGCAACCACTCGGTCTTCCAATAAGGTCAGTGGCCTGGTGTATGGTACTCTGCTTGTCGTTCATCCAAGCCGCGTGCACCCAGGATCCGCAGTCCTCATTGGAGTCTCCCGCCGTCACTGCAATCTCATCTGCTTCAACCAATGACGCAACGTTGCCAAATCCTCGTACTGATACAAACGATCTCACCGACCTCCTTGTAGCCAATCAGACGCCTCCAGCGTTTTCTTTGTTCATCGGAGAAACAAACGATGACGGTCTGCAAGAAGAGATATCCATTTGTGAGTTCAACAAGATTTGCGTCACGACGCTTGATACGAGGGACAAACGCGTCTACCAGCATAGCGCTTGGCACAACGTGGAACTCATTGCGGTACAAGATACTGACGGCGAGCCCGGGTCGGAAATCGTTGTGTTAGCCCATACGCATGAAGGGTTGCTTGCGTGTGTTTGTGTCGTTCATGACAAAACCACATCGATCGCATTCTACCGTGGTCTTGGGTGGAGTTCGGTTGACGGCACAACTCTGGCGAATACGGACGCGATAGATGGAGATGAGATTCTTGTCCAGGTAAAAACTGAGGAGGGAACATTACGCTGTTTATGTCTCATCCGTGATCGTGATCGGACGGTGAGGGAATATGCGGATCAGTCCTGGGCAACCATACAGATCAAAGAAGTTATCGATACAGATGGAGCGCTTGGGAAGGAAGTCATTTTTGAAAGTCGGGACGCGAACGATCAGCTCATATGCGTCTGTATCCTCCGAGACCGCGAAAACGAATTGACAACCTACAGCGATTCCAGATGGAGAATGGGGGAAATCCATCTGTTCGCCGATACGGATGGCCAACCAGGCCTAGAAATCGTGGTTGCTTTTAGGAATGGTACGGGCAGTGGAATCACGATCATCCATGATGTTTCACAGACATCCAAAACCTATCTCTTCGAAGAAGAGCATACGATTCAACAAGTCCGGAATTATGATCGCTTCTCAGGGGATGAAATATGTGTGCTCTTGCCAAGCCGTGAGAAGTTCGTATTGATCACCGACCGTGAGGAAGTAGAGGAGGCCATAGACTCATGTGGAGATATCGGAAAGTCAGGGGGTCGTGCCTGAAGAGGCATCACTTAGGGGAGGCATTCGTCCAACCCACCGGAGTGCTCCCTGAACGGTATGGAGGGCAAAATCAGGAGAGTAGCTGACGGAGACATAAACAACGACTTCAACACTGTCGCCCACAGCAAAGTCCGTCATCCGAGGTTTCCCTGCGCGAAACCTCGGTCTCCCAGGACCGTGACAGGTCACAAGGTCAAAAATGGAGAGTTCACCGGTGGGGTCGGTGAGGATGAACGCATACCCAGCGTATTGCCCGTGTACGCGACAAGTATCCCCGCCTGGAAACACTTGTAACGTTTTAATGATTCCTTGGAGTCGTACTGCCCGCATATTGAAGGTTTGAGGGTTCGTGATAATCGTTTGGATGGGGATTGGTTCTTCGCGCGCCAAATCAGTAGCCGATATGGTCGGCACGTGCAGAAACATGACTACACAATAGGCCATCACTACAGTGATATGGTGTCTAAGTTTCATATTAAAAAAGTATACCGCCAAGCCTTGGCAAGTCCAGGCCACGATGATGCCGCTTCCCATTTTGCTGGGACACTCTGGGCCCCCGCCGAAAATCCATGGCGGTCAACCAGCCAGTGCTCGTTGTACGTGACGAGCCAAGCCGGGAGCGCGTCCCACCGTTTGTCGACCGTAGGGAGCGCTGTGACCCACAACAGTTGCTCCTTGAGCGTGTGGATAAATCACCCCGTGATTCCATTGTCTTCCGTGGTTCGAACGGAAGCCCGACTTAGACGTGATTCCGACGAGGTCAAGAAAGCATGGCTCGTTTGGCTAAAGGTTGTTGCGGTGGTACATTTGAGCCAGGAGGACCATCCATCATGACAAGAATTATGCTCCTACTTCTCGCATCGCCGATGAGTGTGCTTCTTGCCGGATGCCCGAATGGAGGAGGGGGAGGAGGAGGGTTCGAGGGAACAGGATCGACTTCCGCCATCCTCTATACAGCCAATGATGGTTCGAACACTCTCTCAGGTTTCAGAATAGGGGCCGGCGGGGCCCTGACAGCAACAACTCCTGCAAGTTTTTCTACCGGAGGGACTAACACTGAATGGGTAGCCATTTCCCCTAGCGGTCAATTCCTCTATTCGTCAAACCAGAGTTCCGCCAATGTCTCGGCTTTCACGATCAACGCAACCACCGGAAACCTCACTCCGACTGCACCAGCAACGTTTTCCACCGGTGTAGGATCCTCTCCGCGTGGGATAACGATCACGCCAAACGGAGCATTTGTCTATGTCGCCAATAGCGCCTCGAACACCGTTGCCGGTTTTTCGATCGGATCGGGTGGTGTACTGGCTGCGACGTCTCCAGCAACGTTTCCAACGAGTGGGACATTAGCGCGAGGTCTGGCTGTATCACCGAATGGACAATTTCTCTACATCGCAAACTCCGGTACGCACAACGTATCGGGTTTCACCATCGGAGCCAATGGCGTGTTGACCGCGACCAGTCCGGCGACCTTTTCAACTGGTGCCGGCTCTCCGAGCCCCGAGGGGCTTGCCATTTCGCCGAATGGTCTATTTCTGTATGTTGCAAACAGTGGAACGAATGCCATTGCCGTCTTTTCCATTGGAGTGGGAGGCGTGCTGACCCCAACAGTCCCTCCGACGTTCTCCACTGGAGCGCTGGGATCGAGCCCTCAGAGGCTGACAATTTCGCCCAATGGATCGTTCCTGTATGTCACGAATAGTGGCATGAACGAGGTGGCAGCGTTTACCATTGGAGCGGGAGGATTATTAACACCGACGTCTCCGGCGAGTTTTACGACGGGAGCGGCGTCCGCGCCGGTCGGGATTACGATTAATCCAGACGGGCAATTCCTCTATGTCGCGAATTCAGGGTCAACCAGTGTATCCGGTTTCACGATTGGAGCCGGTGGCGTTCTGGTCCCTACCACTCCCGCCACGTTCTCGACCGCTCCACAGGCTCCGATTGGAATTGCCACTCCTGGTCGTCCATAGTGTTACGGTCAAGTCGACTGGCAGTCTGCCAAGGCTCATTCAAGAGAGAACCCTCGAGTGCCGACTTGGACGATGTGCACCAAGAATTCTTCCCAGAATTGCAGGTTGGCTTCAGCCAAGAGACTCATTGATGTTTTCTTGAAGGCGAGCGGTATTCACGACACACATCTCCTATCGCTCGATTCTCGCCAGTGCCATAAGCACACATATGACAACTTCCTGATCGGGCGGGGAGGTCCCCCCTTTATCAAGACGGGACCGTCGCAGCACGATGCACCTGGTCAGCGGCTTGTGCTAGCGATACTGTAAGTCTACTTCGTATTGGTCACCCCCAGCGCCGCGGCCATGTTCACCAGCGCATCTAAGGAAAACGCGAGATCCACCTGCGGAGAAAATCATTGATGCGCGGCTGTGTGATTTTCACGACCGACGCGGATCCTAGTTCTCATGACGCAAGGCCTAAAGAGGAAGTCCATCGGGGACAGCTCGCAATACGTAGCACCTTGGTAAATAGTAATAGAGCCGCTCGTGAGCCCTCCGTCTACTGGTCTACCGTGGCTATGAAGTCGACTGTGCAGGCTACTGTGAGTTGTGGTGTCCTCCGGAGGGCCCGGAGTTTGATCTGGCGAAGGAGCGGGGCTACATCGGGGTGGGATTCTGCCCTGGCGGATACGGGAACATGATGAAAAAGGATGTGGCGTCAGATGATGATGTCGTGAGCGTGACGGATAGTGGTGTGAAGATCAATGGGACGCTCATTCCAGCGAGCCAGCCGATCGAGGCGGATTCGATGGGACGACCGCTTCCACGGTTCCGTATTAGCGATCATGTGCTTGCCTTATCAGAACTTTTGTTGATGTCGGATACCAATAGCCGTTCGTTCGATGCGCGCTACTTTGGCCCCGTGCACCGAGACCATATTCAAAGCATCATTTATCCTGTGGTCACCTGGTAGTGAAGCAGGACTTCTCCGGCGCGAAGGCCGAAGGCGTCCGTAGACCGGTCAACGGCCACTCCGCTTGGCATGCGACACGTGGCGCGTTACAGTTCGGCCTGATTCACAGTTTGCGCCATAAGGGACTGCAACAGCTGTTTGACGACGACGATCCTCGGGGGGGGGGGGGGGTGAACCCGGAACATGTTGCCAAACTCAAGAACATTCTGGCCTCGTTAGACGCGGCGCCGACCGTCGACCATATGAACCTGCCGAGTTACCGGCTGCACCCCTTGAAAGGTGCCTACAAAGGATTTTGGGCACGTCACCGTGCGGGCCAACTGGCGGGTGATGTTCCGCTTCGACCACGGCGCACACGACGTGGATGATCTCGATGATCACGAAAGGGAGACCGAGCGATGAGTATGAAAAATCCGCCGCATCCCGGCCTGGTCGTGTTGCAGGAGTGCATTGAACCGCTCGGTTTGAGCATCACCGACGCGGCGATGGCTCTGGGGGTGACGCGCAACACGCTGTCGGAACTGGTGAACGGCAAACGGGGCATTTCGCCGGAAATGGCCGTGCGGCTGGCCAAGGCGTTTGGCGGGACCGAAGACGGGTGGCTCGTGCAACAAGCGCACTATGAGCTGGCGCAGGTCCGACGCGACCAGATTAACGTCCGACGCCTTCACATCGCGTGAGGGCCGGACCCTCGCGAAGCCGGAACACAGGAACGTCCAGG
>FRDC01001340.1_pt1 | contig 39791 bp, 40 predicted proteins | sample 1106171 | NCBI WGS metagenome assembly FRDC01 (sample SAMEA3930566, study PRJEB13176) | freshwater metagenome | biome: Drinking water system; feature: drinking water; material: water | place: Singapore | collected 2014-12-20 | reverse complement strand
CATGTTGATCATATTCAACCAAGGTGGGCTAAGGAAGCAGCTGAGAAAGAGAACCTACAAATTCTGTGTCAGAAACACAACCATCACAAGTATCGGCAAGAGACCGGGGTGCGGTTTGTGAACTAGAGTTAATGAGAGCGAAACTCAGAAGGAACGAGAGCGAACCAACCAAGATCTAGCCTCTGCCCCAAACGTAAAAGTAAATCTAAACCCAAAGCCAAACCCAAGGAGTTGTACGCCAAAACTCAAAAAGCGTGAGGTTGCGCGCCACTATGTACAAATAGTGAAGATATCCAAATGACGAGACGACCACATCCACGCATTGATCTGGAAAAGTTCATCAATACAACAGTTGCAACAGTAAATGTCTCAATGTCAGAACTCATAAAAATTGACTTTACTGGTCCGTTTACATAAATCAGACCAATGTTCAAAGTCCGCTTAAAAATCTCTTATGATGGTACGAATTTCTGTGGTTGGCAGCGCCAAACGAACTCTCAAAATACCTCTATTCAAAGCGTACTCGAAGAGAAATTGTCGAAAGTCTTTAACAAAAAAATTTCGGTGATCGCAAGCGGAAGAACTGACGCTGGCGTGCATGCGCTGGGGCAAATTTGTCATTTTCGTGCTCCACGTGATCCACGAGGTTTTCCACTGATTCGCGCCCTCCAAAGTTTGACCCCATATGATATCGTGATACACAAAGCTTGGATCGCCCCCGAAGATTTTCATTCTATTTTTTCGTGTGAAGAAAAAACTTATCGCTACTACGTCTTAAATCGCAGTCGCCCTAGCGCTTTTTTTCATCGCTACTCTTGGTGGAAAGATAAACGAAGTCTAAATATTGATTGGCTAAACCAAGCTTCAAATTATTTGCTGGGCAAACATGACTTCAAAAGCTTTCAAACCAAAGGGACCGAGGTTAAAACCACCGTTCGGGAAGTTCGCGAGGCCAATTGGACTCGTGGTAAAAACGGCCTTTTAATTTTCACCATTCGCGGTAGTGGCTTTCTCAAGCAAATGGTCAGAAACATCGTTGGAACCATAGTAGACACGGAGCGTCTAAATAAAGATCCTTCGGTAATTCGTGAAGTTATGGAGAAGGTTGATCGAAAAGCTGCGGGCCCTACTGCTCCCCCTCAGGGACTTTTCTTAGTGAAAGTAAAATATCCCCGTGAAATTGAGGAGCAATGTCACCTGATTCCGTCTTGACAATAGGCACCACCCCCACTACAAAATACGATACTTAAACTATTGAGGTAACTATGAAAACCTGGCAAGGCAAAGAAGAAGACCGCAAGCCGCAGTGGTGGGTTGTTGATGCTTCTGGAAAAAAGTTAGGCCGCATGGCTTCTGAAATTGCTAAAATTTTAACTGGCAAAAACAAACCAACTTACACTCCCCATACCGACATGGGTGATTCTGTGGTTGTGATCAACTCTGAAAAAGTAGAGTTGTCAGGCAATAAATGGGATCAAAAAGTTTATTTCCGCCGCTCACGTTATTTCGGGTCGGTAAAGGAAACAAAAGCTTCTGATATGCGTATCAAAGACCCAAATTTTATTATTGAAGAGTCGGTTCGCCTGATGCTTCCTAATAATATTCTTTCAAAAACTTTGATCAAAAAATTAAAAGTTTTCAAGGGCCCAACTCACAATATGGCCGCGCAGAAACCTCAACCACTAAATCTTGAACAATAGGTAAGGAATTAAAATGGCAGCCCCTGCAAAAGTTTTTTACGGAACCGGAAGAAGAAAATCCTCATCAGCACGTGTTTTTTTGAAATTGGGTACAGGAAAAGTGACAATCAATGGGCGTAAGCCTGAAGAATATCTTCATCATGACTTCTCTCGCGTAGCATTTTTCCGCCCCTTAGAAGTGACAAATAACAAAGGTAAAATTGATGCACGCATCACAGTCAAAGGTGGCGGCGAAACTGGTCAGTCAGAAGCTATGAGCTTAGGCATAGCGCGTGCGTTAGTCGCGATGGATGCAACTCTTCGTGACGCTCTTAAAGAACCAGGACTTCTTACTCGCGATCCACGTATGGTGGAACGCAAAAAATACGGATTACGTGGCGCGCGCCGACGTGGTCAGTACTCTAAACGTTAATCAATATTGCATTTCTGTATTCTTGCATTGAGCATATGAAAAAGGAGTTTTCATATGCTTCGCTGTTTATGTTTAATTTTGTTAATTCCATTTAGTTTAGCTTGTAGCACTCTATCGAAAGAAGAATGCGCACAAGGCGACTGGTACAATATAGGCTTGCGTGATGGCCAACATGGTTATACTCCAAACCGTATCTCTGAACATGCAAAAGCTTGCGCGGAATATGGATCAAGACCCGACAACGCTGTTTACAGTAAAGGTCACACCGAGGGACTAAAAACTTACTGTACCCCCGAAAATGGATATCAAGTTGGCTTGCAAGGTCAGATTTACCACCAAGTTTGTCCGGCAAATTTGTCAGGCGCTTTTCAAAAAAAATATCGCCTTGGTTACCGCATTTATGAATTGAAGCGTGAAATAAACCAGATTGATAACAATTTGCAAAATCTCTATTCAAAAATCGGAGACCCGAAAACTCCTGGTTATGAGCGTGGCGTTGCCACTGGGCAAATCGGAACTTTCACTTATCAGAAAGCCTCTAAAGAGCGCGAACTTGGTTCGTTAGAAGCCCAGGCGGCAATGGAAACAGGAACCGTCAGTGAACCAGGGTTTCCCGCAGGGAATATAGGAGCGCCAATTCAAAGCAACATGGGCAGTGACGGACCATTGGCGTTTTTGTTTGATACCTACAAACCAACGGCAGCGATGGAAGAGTGGATTTTTGAAATGACGGCCACTCGTACCGATGGTAGTAGGCTTCCAAAGAGAAAGTACACGATTCGATTAAAAGCCAATAAAAATTCTGATAGTGTAGTGAATACTCACAAGCTTGAAATGGCAAACTCGGTCGGAAAATTCAAAACGCTCGAGGCTGTAGATCCCTCAAATATCGGCGATGCAATTCAAACCTATTATAAACAAAACCCAGGAGAAGACTGGGTTGCTTGGCTTAGCGGCGTTTGGGAAGGTCGCATGAAAAAGAATAGCGCAATGACCTGGAGTGGAAATCCAGGCACAAATGGCTCTGTACTTGAGGGGTCGGGGATGAAATTACAAGTTGTTTCCAATTGCATATGGCAGGGCCGACAAGGCTTTCGGGTAAAAATTTCTGGAACAGGTAACGAAATTGATAAGTGTCAAATCTCAGATCAGTATTTTCCAACCTGGGCGCTCGTGAAGAAACCAACATTAGAAGTTGAAGCGAAACTGGTGAAATATGAAAGAAAATAAAAAGGCACCAAAATCTTGGTAAAGCAATGCATCAGGGCTCTTGTCTTGCGTTCAAGCTCACCAGAAAGAGTCATACAATTTCGCTTTAACAGCCGCTAAATATTGAAGTTTTTGCAGAAATAAAGCGTTCTCATCAGATGGCAATTCCACATTAAACTTGCTTCGGGTAAACTCATCACCCAAGATTTGTTTATGTGCCAAAATACTCGAATAGAAACTTACAGCTACTTTTAAAGCCTCTTCAAACTTGGGACAAGTTTCACCAAAAAGCACCGCTATTTGACAGAAATCGTCTCTTAATGAAAAGACTTTATCTAAAAAAACACTCTTCTTCAATACCTGATCTCGAATTATAGTCGATATGATCTCCTCAATTCTCTCATAGATTTTTTTTCCATGAATCTTTGCTAGTTCACTTTCAAGTTTATGTATTAAAACAAATTTCGAAATTGCTTCGACCAAGAAAGCCGCATGACTAAACGTCACAGTTCCATGGCCCAAACTTCCCTCTTTGTTAATAGAAATGTATTCCTTAGCGTTCTTTAGTCCAGAGTAGAATTTACGATTGGCCTCGGGAGAAACAATCTTATCCTGCTCATTGTTAAACAATAATACCGGAACTTGAACATTAGCGGCAATCCCCTCGTGCGACTTGTCCGGGGGGAATACTTGATCTGCTAACTTCTGCACTTCACATCCCATTTCAACACTCATCGTATCGGGAACATGTTGGCCGAAAAGTTTTGCCACTCCGCTAACTATTATGTCGGGGATAATCTTACTCAAACAGGAACCAACATTTATCAATCCCTGAACTTTTAGTGCAGGCTCAATTAAAACTAAAGCGTCGACAAGATGCGGATACTTCAGAGCCACATCAACCGCCAGCAGCCCCCCGGTCGACTGACCTACGATAATAGTTTTTTGACCAAGTTGTTTCGCTATTTTTACAGTCTCTTCAACCGCAATAACCCAGTTTTCAAAACTAGAAAATTGCTTCGTTTCCTCCACAGAAGTCGAATAAGTTCCGCCGCTAAATGCTCTAGAATGTCCCGGCAGGGTCAATTCTATGGTATTCGTCCTCGCGGATTCAAAAATTTCGTTTATCATAGCATAAAATTGAGAGGAGTTCCCTAACACCCCATGAATGAAAACGACGGTAGTCTTTGCTTTCTTTGTACCGTACCCAATTTTAGTGTAACCGTTCACAGATGAAAATTTATAAAAATCTTTCGGGTTTGATAAGCATTCTACCCTTTCTAGCGGGCTCTTTTGTTTCTGGGTCTGGAAGTTAATGTTGCAAATAACTTCCCGATAGCAATCTGGTGAGCGCAAATTCTCGCACGCAACTTCGTCATAATCCAGATAACTTTTCTCGTCCGCATAAGCAGAAAAAGCAACTGTAATAACTAGAAGCCAAAATTTGTTAACATGTAAAAAAAATTGACGACACGTTGTCATTATTTCTCCAAATTTCTTATAGAAATCTGAGAAAAATCGAATTCAAAACTCGTACCAGTTATTTGGTTTCATCTTCCGATTCTATCAATTTGTCCAAAAACACCTCTGCACTCATCGACAGCGAACTACGCTTTCGCCAAATTGCTTTGACCGAGTATTGAAACGCTTTTACCGGTACGTCCACTTTGTATAATATTCCTCTGTCGAGATCCTCTTGCACAACATACTGTGGAACATAGCCATGAATTTCTCCTGCGAGTACAAATCGCCGGATGAGCGACCAACTTACAAGTTCTAAAAAGACATTTGGCTCTTTGTAACCTTTATTTTTTAATTTTTTAAAAAGATCTTGGACTTCGACTTTGTTTTTATAGGTCACGATTAAATCTTTCTGACCTAGGTTCTCAAGAGGTCTCGCGCTTACCACGACGAAATCACCGTTACAAATGAGTTTTTGTGCAAAGTCAGAAAGCCTGTCATCATCTATAACGAAACCAATCTGCACGGCCTTTCTCTGTACCATGTCACGAATCACTGCGGCCTCACCAAATGTAGCGCGGATTTGCAGCCGCGGATGCCTCTTCTTCATCTCGAAAATAATTGGTCCAACAAATTCGGCTGTTAAGCTCTGCGAAGCTCCCAGGAGAAGTTCGCCTGACACCTCTTTTCCTCCAAACGAGAGTTCGGTCTTAATACTTTCAAACTGCTCCAGCCAATCCACAGCACGCTGATAAAAAATTTCGCCCTCTGGAGTTAGTTCAAATCTACGTTTCTTTCGGCTCGTAAGTTTTACCTTCAACTCATTTTCAAGAGTACGAAGCGCTTGGCTAATTGCTGGATGGGTTACATTATTTATCCGCGCTGACTCGGCAACACTCATATTAGCAACAGCATCAACAAAGTATTTTGCATGATAATGGTTCATGTAATTTTTAATTACATAAATAGTAATAAGATTCAACTTTTAGTTACTATTATTTCCAGCTACAACTCTTAGTAAGTTTTTAACCCAATAAGGAGAATGAGTATGAAAAAACTTACAAGTGCATTTATATTTTTATTAGGAATATCAGCCTCGGCAGCCAGCTACGAAATTAGACAGATGAACCAAATCTTAAAGCACATTGATAAAGATACTCTTGTCGTCTTGGATGTCGACAACACCATCGCGGAAAGCGTGCAGACTATCGGAAGCGTGCAATGGCAGGAACACGAAGTAGAGAAAGCCAAAGAACAAGGACTCTCGACCAATCAAGCTCTGGAGCGTAGCCTTAGGAAGTTTATAGCTGTAAGTTATGTAAGTTTAATGCGACCGGTAGAACCAGCCACACCAACCTTGCTTCGCAATATCCAACAAAAATCAGCAGGGGTTATGGCCTTAACCGCGCGTCCCGCCGAGCTTTTAGCACGTACTCGTTTTTTGTTAGGTAAATTGGGAATTGATCTTTCTCTGGCTCGTCCAATTGACGGCAACCTTCAAACGGTTGCAAAAGAACAGTCCATCTACTCAAAAGGAATTTTAGCTGTTGGCGCAACCAACGATAAAGGTGAAATGCTAAAGTGGCTGATCTCACAAAATGGATTTGTTCCATTCAAGAAAGTAGTATTTGTTGACGACAAAGTAAAATACACAAAAAGCATTTCAACGGCACTCGACAGTTTGGGTGTTATAAACGATGTTTTCCGTTACGGCGCTGCCGACCAACGCGTAAAGAGTTTTGATCCTGCTCTAGCCGACGAGCAAACCGAGTATTTTGAAGTGACGGGAAAAATTCTTGGCGATGAATAAAATATGAAAGAAAAAACCGGCGCAAGATTTATTGACGTGAAGCCGGCAAAGTTTGTAGACCCTAAATATACTGAGCAAGAAGTTTGGGAACTTACGAAATCAGATTGGGAAAAATTTAAATACGATATTTTTTGACGCAGTATGGACTGGAAAAAGTCTCAGGCACTTTTTTCATTCGTCTAGCACATAGTTCGTAGGATCCATCGGAATGCCGTTTACCCTCACTTCATAGTGCAAATGAGGTCCAGTAGATCTTCCCGTATTCCCAACTGCGGCGATGATATCACGGCGTTTTACTTTTTGTCCTACCGTGACATAAACGCGTGAATTGTGGCCATAGCGAGTGACGACTCCATAACCATGATCAATAGAAATTAAATTCCCATAACCAGAGTCGTAGCCAACATAAGAGACAATTCCGTCGGCAGGAACGTAAACTGGAGCACCAGGTGATGCAGCAATATCCGCTCCCTGATGCATCATCGGCAAACCAGTAAACGGCGATAGACGATAACCAAACTTCGAGGTAAACCATCCGTTCACAGGCCGAATGCTCGGTGTCGCATTCATTAAACTTTGCCTTTCCGACAAAGTCTCCCACAACTCAAGAACACCCTGTTCGCGCATATTAGTTTCATTCACAAGCTTATCCACACGGACGCTTAGCATTGCAAAGTCGCGATTACCTTCGTTAGCAAGTTCATCCCTATCAACATCTAGAGCTGGCTCTTTAATAAAAATCGCCTCTTTTTTGGCAACTGCGGCGATTTCACGGTCATTTACTGGCTCGTTAAAATCGTCCATTTGTTGGCCCGGTTTCGGGACAGGGCCCATGGCAAGCTGCAAAGAACGCTCAGGACCAATATCAGTGATAAGTTTAAGCTTTGTAACGAAACTATTCACGCGTTCAAGCCGCGCTTCAAGAGTTTGCATTTTCCCTTCAACAGCCTGGAATTGATTTTTCAATAGAGCGTTATCAGCACGAAGTCTTTTGTTCTCAATCGACTGGCCAAGCAGTCCCATATAATCCAAAAATCCAGCGGAAAAAATAATCAATCCAATTACACCTGAAACAGCAAGAACGCGTAAGGTAGAGACGGGAACTGTCACCTTTTTGGTGTTTCCCTTTTTGTTGCTGACTACGAGAAATGTAACCGTTTCTTTCACTTAACTACCTGTATCCACAAAAAATAATTCAATCGATTAATTGCGTCAAACATTTTACGTCGCCTTAATCACAAGAGCAGTGACATTATCATCACCACCACTCCAGTTTGCCTCCAAAACACACCGTTCAGCGATCTGTTCTGTAGGAACATTCATTAAGATATCGGAAATTCTCTCATCTGGAACAAGACCCGAAAGGCCATCTGAACAAAGAAGAAAAAGATCGCCTGGACTTAAGGCTTTCACAATTATATCGCATTCAACTTCTTGCTCATATCCAACGCTTCGCGTAATTAAATTCTTACCAAATGCAGTTGGCCTTTGGCTTTCCTTGATGAGTCCGGCACGTATTTGTTCATTAATTAACGAGTGATCTTCAGTTGCTTGCCAAAGATATGGACATGAAAAATAGTAACAGCGAGAATCACCAACGTTACCGATGTAAAGATCCTCGTCCTTACGGTAACAAAGAACCATCGTCGTGCCCATGCCTTTTAATCTTTCGTTTTCTTCACGACTTCTGGCAAAAATTTTTTCATTAGCCGCGTTGTAAATTTTGTGAATAAAGTCACGAGGCTGAACTGTTTGTCCGCTTGCAAAAGTTTCTTTTGCTATTTTATGTGCGGTTTCAACAGCGAGTTTACTAGCGATTTCTCCGCCTTGAGGACCGCCCATTCCGCCCATTCCGTCAGCGACGATGAATAAACCAAGATCATGATCGATGAGCATCGAATCTTGGTTAGAATTTCTTTTTTGGCCGCGGTGAGATTTACCCCATGCTTGTAACTGAACTGCCATTTACCCGTCTCATTTTGAAGCGATATTCTTTAATAATTCTAGCAATCCCCACCTCAAAAGTTAACTCCATTTTACCGATAAATTTTAATGGACCGGAGATTGTTATTTTTCCTTTTAATTTCCCTCACAATTCACATGATGGTAATGACCTACGTCCATCGGAAAAATATTCCTAATCCAAAGTCAGATCAAGTTACCATCGAAATTATTGATATCAACGAGCTAAATAAGATCGATAAGGGGCAAATTGTCGAACAAAGCGACGAGGCGCTTAACGACATCATTCCCGAAAAAACAAAATTTTTAAGCCAACACAATCAAAAAGTGGTCGAAGAAACAAAAGCGGCTAATAGCGGGAAATTTACCAACAAGGTCAGTGGAGCAAACGACGCGAATGCAAACAAAAAAGAAGCTCCTAATGAATGGGGTACTAAACCCAAAAAGAGTTTATTGGAAAAACTTACGCCGGGGTACAAGTGGCCAAAAGTGGATTCTATTTCACAAGCAAGTACTGATGATTATTTGAAAGACGTCAAAGATGGAGTCCAAACTCTTCTCTCCACACGAGAATTTATTTATTACACATACTATAAACGCATCAAAAATCAGCTAGCCCAATATTGGGAACCCAAAATTAAAGATAAAGTTGTTAGACTAATTCACCAGGGTAGAAATATTGCGAGTAGTGGAGACAAAATCACGCGTTTGATAATTACGCTCGACTCCAAAGGCATACTCACAAAAGTTCAGGTCGTTGGCGCCTCGGGGTTAAAAGATTTAGATGACGCTGCTGTCGAAGCTTTCCGAGCCGCGGCGCCCTTTCCAAATCCCCCTAAAGGCATAGTCGAACAAGATGGCAACATCCACATCACCTGGGATTTTGTTCTCGAGGTATAGTTATTTATTTGTCGTCTTAGTTTTATTACAGACAATTATCCAAACTCGGCTAGGTACGCAGGCTCAATTTCGACGTAGCCACTGTTCACTAACTCCTTCATATGAGTGCTCATGTGGCCGTCGGTTAAGCCCAATGCCTTCTTCATTTCAACAAAATCACAAGCACCAACATTTACCAAAAAAGACACTTTGGTTGCTCGCGGTGATAGCGCGGCTAATTTCCTCAAGCTGCGCATAAGCCTCGTTCTGTTTTCTCATAATGTATTTCCTCTTAGATAGAGTATTTAATAGTACTATTAAATAGAAAGTTTTTTTAGGGATGGTCTCAAACTGATGTATAAATTGCCTCCTATTGTGACGGGATGACTCAAATGACCTGTGAATTAAATGCCACACATAAATAAACGACATTGGCCTAAATGGTTTGGCATCAATGCTGCAAAGATTTCAAAGCATAGCGGTTTATCCAGGAGGGAAAATGTCAGATATCAACCGATTGATTCTTTCTCTCATGTTAATGCCTCTTGTTATTATTGGAACATTTCTAATTTTCTGGGTTATCGTAGTCCTTACGTTTTTAGAAGCCTTAGTAGCATTTCCACTGATGTGGTTTGCATCAGCCGATGGAAAATTTTCTGATAATACTTTTCCTTTAGAAGAACGTCTTGCGGACTCAGAACCGCACCTAGCTGAACTGAAAATGCAGAAAGCTAAAACCCACAGAGTGCCCGAGGCGGAGGTTTTTCCCGCGCCGTCGAAAGTAGAATAATTTAGTTTATAAACCGCACCCCGGTCTCTTGCCGATACTTGTGATGGTTGTGTTTCTGACACAGAATTTGTAGGTTCTTTTCTTATCTGCTCCCTTAGCCCACCTTGGTTGAATATGATCAACATGTAAACTCCATTGACTGCCACCTGGCAGTGCCACTGAAAAATGATTGCAACATGCTCTAGATAGAGCCGAGGCAAAAGAAAAATCTTTGACAGGTGGCTAACAATTTAGCGGGTATCTCAAAATGAGACAAAAATAACCCATCAATATCAGGTGGTTGAAAGGGGCCTCATGGTCACAGTTCTTGAAGTGTAAAAGAGAGTGAGGGCTTTTTTTAAATAAGGAGTATTTTATGAAAAGATTTTTTAGTTATCTGATAATTTTTTTATCTGTTTCGTCGGCATTTGCTGAACCAAAGGAAATTCGGGCTAAAGGGGAACTAAAGCGCGACGATCAAAGTACTTTAAAGATATTAAAGAATTTTGCGTTGGCGAGGCGTTTCGAGATACTAAAGAATCCAAATTTGAGACCTGCTTGGAGGGCGGCAGTTGTGGAGTCTATTGTGAGTGATGGCTTTAGTTCCTATGAAAAGTCACATGGACCTCGATTAATTATTTCTGTAGACGAATTCGAGAAAGAATTTCTAAAAATGTCAGGTGGCGAAGCGAAATTAAACATGGCCGACTTTAACGAATATCTTAGTAAGGACAAGGCGTTTATAGGTTCAGAAAAAGGTGTAGCTGATTCGATAGCAGAGATTAAGAAATTTGAGAGCAATTTAAGAAATAGTTTTGCCGCCGATGGATTTAAGGAATTTGCAAGAGCCGGCTTATCAAAGACACTGCCAGATGAGAGAATTACTTTTTATCGCACATCTTATAAACAATTGAGACATGGTGAGGAGCAAATTAGGGAGGCAGTTCGAGAAGCACAGCAAAGTAGATAGAAGGTATGATAATGAAAAATTTTTTTAGAGTTCTGATACTAATTTCAACCGTTTCGTTTGCTTCATTTGTCTCTTCTGCTTTTGGCGAAATACCCTCAGCAAAAGGGGTCTGCGAAAAAGAGAGATGCGATGTTCTGGCACAGCGTGAACGGTATTTCAGGAAGGCCCTTCGGCAGGCGGAGGCAAAGAGGAATGCCCGCGAAATGATAGACGTCGTATTTGGTTTTCGTAACCAAACGCGTGATCTTAGTGAGGAAAGTATCTTGAGAATGCCGCTCACAGAATTTAAAGGACACTACAAAAAGCTCTCTGGAAAAGAATTGCCAGAGGACTTTGTTGAGTCGGTCCAGCAATTTCTTGGTGAGGGTGGGACTATGGTACTTAAACCTAACTACGCGGATGTTGAGAAAATGAATGACCTTCTATCGCTGCTTTTGTCGATAAAAAGCGACTACAAGATGAACCCTGAAATACGAAATCTTTATAGTTCTCTTTTAGTAGAAGCTACTCTTTCAAAAAGGTCGCAAGGTCGACCAGAGGGTAGCAAAGGTCTACTCGGTGAACGTTAAAATTCCACCAATACACCGGCGTTAAAATAATTATTAGAAAAATCAAAAACTCCGGCCACGTGAGTGACGATCCGATACTCTGCGGAGATGTACATGTTATTAATTCCGTATTCTTGGTCGATACGTATCATTCCCAGACGATCAAATATATTTAATGGAAGGAGACCGCCCAAAGACACGTGGGCGGCAAGAGAGCCACCAAATCTTCCAAATGTGGGATTTCCATCGTCGCGGTATTCGTTAAACACAATGGCATCAACGCCACCCTCAGCGTACGGTATTAATGGCTGGCGATCCCAGAACTGCAAATAAATTATTGCCGACACATTATTGGGTAACATTAACAAGGTATAGCCTTCGAGAGCGGCTTCGCCGTCATCAAATCGTCCATTTCCATTAGCGAAAAAAACTCCTGAGCCAGCACGGATTCCCATTTTTCCAAAGCCAGAAAATAATTTCCATTCGTAATCCACATGAACAATAACCGGTGAGGCCGATCCATAAATATCATCAAAACTATTGTCATTTCCCGCATTATAGAGATTTGATGGCGAATAAGGTCCAATGCGAACAGCAACAGCGTTCTTTTGTTCAGAGGGATTCGTTTTGTAAAGGTATTCGCCTTTTGATGTTATTCGGAACAAACCTTGTTTTGCCCCAGGATGTTTTGTTTTTTTTGTCCCGCGAAATTTATTTCCTTCGATAATTTCGCCCTCAGTTTCAAGGCCTTTTTTGGTTTTTTGTAGAGGCTGTTCAGCCTGAGGCGGTAGATCGGGTTGAATATCTTCGTTTGGCTCAGTCTCCGCGCCGGGATAAGGCGGCTCGGGCTTTGGCGGCTTTTCTTGTGCCAAACCTTGCGTTGCAAGAATTATTGATAAACTAAGTACGGCGAACGACTTTAACATTCCACCACCGATAAATTGCGATTAATAAAATAAGAGGCAGTAAAAAAATCATGAATGCGTAACTCATTCCATGCTCGAGAGAAAGTTTTGCGAATTGAATTGGGCCCCAAAGAATTACGCGTGAAATTGACTTCAGAAATTCGCTGTCACGGATAAAATTTGCCAGCCGTGGTGAGTGCTCGTAATAAAATTTTATCAGTGGCTGCGCCCAAGTTCTGTGATGTTCTAGGAGATAGTTGCGAAACATGCGAAGTGTTTTTACTTCTTTGGTATAAGGACTTCCATAGGTTGCAGTTGCCACAAAACATTCGAAGTCTTGCGAGAGAAGGCCAAAGACAAAGTCGGGAGTTATCCCTATACCGCTGTTATAAGTAGAATCAAAATAACCCATATTACCGGCCTGGTCGATATGAGCACCGACAAAATAAAAAGGCGTTCCGTTAGTGAGTGCGTCGACATTGTCGGGAGACAGAGATATGTCAGAGCTTGTGGTTCCAATAATATCAAAATCAGCGGCACCGGCCAGAGCAAGATCTGCAATGGGCGTAGTGGAGTAGTAAAGGCGATACCTATTAAATCTTAGGCCTGAGTTGGTATTGGGAAAACCTGACCCCGGCGAAAAAGAAGAAATGTAAACCTTCTCATCGCCTCTTTTTAAAGTTAATGGAAATAGGGCATCGGCTTGGGGAGCTGCCACATTCGACGGTACAGTTACATCGGTTGAGCCAACGACGTTACTCACGTATATAGTCACTTGAGTTGTATCGTCGTCGGCATCTTTAGTCGCGTTATTGAGTTTGTCGATGCCGACATTGAAGGCTTTCTGGCCCGCAAATTCGCATTGGGCGTTGGTCACGCCGATAGTTTGGGGGATGCTGGGACAAAGATTTTGCCACGGGATTTCAACGTATCCCGTGCCATTAACTGGGACAAAAACCGAATTAATTGGCGATGGGATGCGGTTATTTGTGGTCGTATCATAGATTGCTGGATAGCCTGCGGCTGTCGTCGACCTTACCGCGATTCGTAAGGTGTTTAACGAATTAATTCGCTTTTCATTGCAGATTGTTCCTATAGGTCCCGAAGCCGCATTGCAGTTATTGCAAGTTACTCCGTCAGGATTGGCAGAGCAAGTTGCCAAATTGCCAGCGGTGCCACCAAAAATCGATGGTGTCGTCGTTGTTCCTGTACTTGTTGTTGTTGCAGTGTTTATATAGTTTGAAGCCCCTTGCACATCTGTGACCGTTACGGCGGAGTGGGCGTTTATACTCGATAGGGCAAAGATTAGGAACAACCTCATTCCATAATTCCAGCATGGAATGTCTAGACTGGCAAGGTGCTTTGAGTGTAAAAGCCCACTAATGGAATTCCCACATACGTTTATTATTCGCCCAAGTGCTGAAATCGGACTCAAAACCTTTCGAAAACGCGTCGTATTCTTGCGTAAACTCGAAGGCAATATTTGTACCGCATTTAATCGCTCAGATATTCCATTTAAATTGCGTAACGGTCTGCGTTTTTACTTTTTGGAGACCAGTCAGCCCGATCGAGCCAAAGCATTGTTAGCTCGTATTTTCGGAATTTCATCTTTTTCGCCCGTCGTAGTTCGGTGTGATCGTGATTTGGAGAAAATTTGTGAAGAGGGTGAAAAGGTTTTGAGAAATATTGTTTCTGGAAAAACTTTTTGTGTTCGCTCACGCCGTTTCGGAGCGCAGAAATTTTCTACGCGCGAAGTGGAAGTGGTTTTGGGGGCGCGGCTGGCTTCTTATGGAAAAGTAAAGCTCGTCAATCCCGAAATCACAGTTGGCGTTGAACTTCACAATTCCCAAGCTTTTATATACTGGGAGAAAATTTCTGGCGCTAAGGGTTTTCCGGGTGGAGTGCAAAACAAGGCGTTGTGTCTAATATCCGGTGGGTTTGATTCGCCGGTTGCTGCCTGGCGGGTGATGCGTCGAGGTGTCCATGTTGATTTCATATTTTTTAATTTGGGAGGCAAATCGGCAGAAAGACAAGTTTTGCAAATTGTAAAAATTTTGGTAGAAGGCTGGGGATTCGGTCAAAATCCAAAATTATTTGTCGTTGATTTTACTGAAGTCGTTGCCGACCTAAGATTAAAAGTCCAAGCATCCTATGCACAAGTAATTTTAAAGAGGCTTTTCATGAAGGCGGCTTCGATGATCGGCAGAGAAATTGGGTCGCATGCCCTAGTGACGGGCGAAGTAATTGCCCAGGTGAGTTCACAGACTTTGCCTAATTTAGATGTTATTACAAGTGCTGCAAGCTTGAACCTGTTGCGGCCACTTGTTGCCATGGAAAAAGAAGAAATTATTGGCCAGGCAGAGAAAATTTCTACGGCCTTTTTGTCTGAAAAAGTGCGCGAGCATTGTTCAATTGCCCAAGGCAGCCCAGTTATTTTTGCGAAGCCAAAAAAAGTAATAATTGAGGAAAAAAAATTAAATGATGGGTTACTAGAGGTGGCTGTTACTAAACAAAAAGTGTTTGACATTTTTGCTCTCGAAGCCAAGGACCTGCATAAAGATTATTTACATGTAGATACCGTGAGTGGGTCGGACACACTAATTGATTGCCAAGTTCCTCACTTATATCGAGCCTGGCACGCAGAAAATGCCCTTCATTTGGATCCCGATAATTTTCCGAAACTCATCGGGGCTTTTGACAAAAAAAAGCGCTATGTTTTATATTGCACTCACGGTACTGTCACGCCTCAAATCGCAGAACACATGCAACAATTAGGCTATGAAGCCTATGCCTTTCGAGGTGGAGTTAAACAACTCAAAGAACTTGTGTAATGATTTTTTACCTAATACAAACCATGTCAAAATTTGTCAGTAATAAATAAAAAATAGCTAGCTCCTGGGGGGTGGGCTGGGCATGTTGCCCTAATAAATTAAAAAAATTTATGGGCATGTCGATTGCACTTGAGTCACGTGCCACGGATTGGTAACGAAAGAGCGAAGGTTGCGGTGATGGAATGTTAAATAAAGTGATAGCTAACGCATTGGATGCGGTTATAGGAATTAATGGCAAAAGTGAAATAATATTTTGGAACTCTCAAGCTGAAGTGACTTTCGGTTGGTCCAGAAACGATGTTATAAACAGGATGAGCGTGGTAGATATTATTCCTCAACGATATCGGGCTGATCACCTCGAGGGCATGCGAAACTATCTGGCAACAGGCGAGGGAAAAATTATTTTGAAGCGGCTCGAACTTTCCGGCCTACATCAGAATGGACATGAATTCCCTTTAGAGCTCACGATCATTCCTATCGATGCTGAGCAGCCGCTGTTCTACGCTTTTGTGAGAGATATTACCGATAGAGTTTCACGTCATCAGGAACTTTTAGATGTGATCCGTGAGCGAGACTTTTTTATCTCTGTGGCTTCTCATGAACTTAAGACACCACTAACTTCTCTAAAACTACGAATTCAATTGTTAGATATGTTATTGAAGGAACCGGGCGGTATCCAAGACCAGGAAGAAGAAATTCACAAAAGTGTTTCTGTTTGCTCGCGTCAGGTGGATAAACTGGCAAGTATGTGCAATGATTTGCTGGATCTTGCGAAGATTCAGTCTCGTAAAATGGAAATCAGTTTTCGTACGTTTAAATTGCGTAGTCTCTTAGTCGATATATTGGAGCGTATGGAAGGTGAGGTAAAGTCGGCGGCAATCACTGTGACTCTAAATATTTCGGAGGTCCTTGAAGTACGATGGGACATGGCCAGAATTGAGCAGGTTTTTGTAAACTTAATTTCAAATGTCTTAAAATACGCTCCCGGTAAGACTCTAGAAATTAAATGCGATACGGCCGAAGAGTTTGTAAAGCTCGAGTTTGTGGATTCAGGTCCAGGTATTACTGAGGAAAATCAGAAACGGTTATTCAATCCTTTTAGTCGTTGTGCCTCGAAATATTCGACGGGCCTAGGTCTTGGTCTCTTTATTTGTAAAGGTATAATTGAACAACATCGCGGCAAAATCTCTGTTCAGAGCCGAGTCAATGAAGGTACGAAATTCATATTAGAATTACCAAGAGTCTTGGATTCCTCGATGCGTGGAAAACCATTGCGTTGATAACGCACTCACGTTAGCCTTTTATTTTAGGAGGCTCGTCCGTGAAATTTATTTTACCAATTACTATTCTCGCTTTGTTAGGATGTCAGTCGGCTAAGAAGGATGACGCCGTTGTAGAAAGCAGTGGGTCTATGGGCGCTGTGAGTTCGCCGGTTAATATGGCAGTCGAAGAAGTCAGCGGTCCGCAGGCCGGTGACGAGTTAGAGCCCATTTATTTTAAATACGATAGCTCTAAAGTCGAAGGCAACGCGTTTGCGATACTCAAACAGAATGCCATGGACCTTAAAAAGAATGGGGCCACTACCGTACAAATTGAAGGACATTGTGATCCGCGTGGCTCCGATGAATACAATTTCCATTTAGGAGAAAAAAGGGCAAGCGCTGCGAAAAGTGCTTTAGTGAAAATGGGTATTGAGCCCTCGCGGATTAAAATTATCAGTTACGGTAAAGATAAGGTCGAAGGACATAGCGAGGCACTTTATGCGAAGAGCCGCCGCGCAAGTTTTGTCTATTTACAATAGTTTCGATTTTTCAAAATAAAATTTAAACTTCTGAATAATTTCTTTAGGCGGAATTTTTCGTCCAAGAATTTCTTCTAAACTGATCATGGTATTCGATGAAAAACCACAAGGATTTAGTCCTTGGAAGGCTTTTGGGTCGTGATCTATGTTAAGGGCTAGGCCATGATAGGTAACCCAACGTCTGACGCCGATTCCAAGTGAACAAATTTTTCTATTTCCAATCCAAACACCGGTGGCTTCTTGTTCATCGATTTTGGCTCCACAACGACCTTCAGCCGTTATATCGTAATCATTTAATAAGGAGACGATAATATTTTCCAAAAGGCACATGTATTCTCGAATCCCGATAATTTTGGTGCCACGTTGTAAATTTACGATTGGATAAACAACAAGTTGGTTTGGTCCATGATAAGTTGCTCGGCCACCGCGCTGAACGTCTATGGTTAAACCTTTCCAGCCAAAAATATCAGATTTAAGTGTACCGCGTCCTTTTGTGACAATCGGTTTATGCGAACAAAAAATAACAGTGTTGGGAATTTTTTTATCGTAAACGTCTTGAACAAAAGTAAGTTGTTCGCTTAACGCGTCTTCATAAGGAATAAGACCCCATTCCAAGAATTGAACCTGTTCAGGTGAACGAGGAATCAATTCCAGCATTAGGCATTAGCTCCAGGGCGAGGTTGCTTTCCGCCAAGTGGTTTCTGGATGACATGAATAGCGTGGCCCAATGCTGCTTCGGCGGCTTCCATCATAGTTTCACTCAAAGTAGGGTGTGGGTGAATGGTTAGAGCGATGTCTTCAAGTGTTGCGCCCATCTCAAGTGCTAGGCCTGCCTCACTAATTAAATTGCTGGCTTCTGGGCCCACAATTAGGCAACCAAGAAGTACGTTTGTTTTGGCATCGGCGATCACTTTCACAAAACCATCGGTTTCCATAAGAGAAACTGCTTTGCCGTTGGCCGCAAAAGGAAATTTTCCAACATTTAATTCTTTATAGCCTTTCGCTTTCGCCTCTTCCTCGGTCATTCCCACCATAGCAATTTCGGGATCGGTAAAAATAATTGCTGGCACCGTCTTAGCGTCATAAACTCGATTTTCACCAGCAATAACGTCAGCTACGAGTACACCTTCATAACTGGCTTTGTGAGCTAGCATGGGTTGACCAGCGATATCACCAATTGCAAAAATCCCACTGACGTTCGTTTTTCGCTGTGGATTGGTAACGATAAATCCCTTGGAATCGATGTTTAGTCCGATTCCTTTTAAATTCATCTGATCAGAATTTGGTTTTCTACCAACTGTGACCAATACTTTATCAGCTTCGAGTTTTTTTTCGCCGTCAGAAGTGTCAATTGTCACCTGATTTTTAGAAAATCCTTTGGCTTTTGCATTCAAGATAACTTCGACCCCAAGTTTTGTAAGCCGGCGCGAGATAATTTGCACACCGTCTTTCTCGATGAGTCCAGATAGTAGATTTGGAGTTGCCTCAACGACGGTAACTTTTGATCCCAGTTTTGCTAAAAATGTTCCGATCTCAAGTCCTATATAACCTCCACCTATCACAACAACTTTTTTTGGTAACTCGTCAATGGCTAGGCCACCTGTTGAGGACAGGATTGTTTTTTCATCAAATGGAAATCCAGGAATTTCGATTGGTCGTGAACCGGTGGCGATTACAAAGTTTTTTGCGCTTACGGTGTCAGCGCCGACAGAAAGGTCTTTGGCGGAACTAAACTTGGCATCTCCGCGAAGGATTGTAACTTTATTTCCTTTTAATAATTGTTCAACCCCGCCTGACATGCGACTACATACGCCTTGTTTCCACTTTTGGAGTTGTTTCATGTCGAGATCAATATTTTTTATTTTAAAACCCATCTCAGCAGCATCATGACTGGCTTTGTGGTAAAAATGCGAAGCAGAAATCATCGCTTTCGAGGGAATGCAGCCAACGTTTAAGCAGACGCCGCCGAGATATTCGCGTTCAACAATTCCAACTTTCAAACCATGTTGAGCGGCGCGAATTGCACAAACATAACCACCTGGACCTGCGCCAATAACACAGACATCGAATTCATGTTTCATGTTTCAATTCCTTTACATCATATCCAGCATAAGGACGCTGGGATTCTCAATGCGATTGATAAACGCTTTCAAAAAATTCGCAGCAACAGCGCCATCGATTAAACGATGATCGGCGGTAACTGTGAAGTTCATAGATTTAATCGGTACAAAGGCGCTGCCGTTCCAATGTGGTTTATCGGTCATTTTATACATTCCTAAAATAATAACTTCAGGATGGTTGATGATCGGAGTTGCATAGTTGCCGCCAATGCTGCCGATGTTGGTAATCGTCATACTAGCGCCTTTCATGTCTTCAAGTGCAAGCTTGCCGTCTCGGGCCTTTCCAGAAAGCTCAACGATTTCTTTACTCATTTGCAAAATGGTTTTGTGGTCGGCATCTTTAACTACCGGAACAAGTAAACCATTTGGTGTATCCGCTGCGAAGCCGATATTGAAAAACTTTTTATAGACTATTTCATGCGCATTGTCGTCGATGCTGGCGTTAAACATGGGGAATTCACGGGCGGTTGCGATCAACGCCTTCATTACGAACGGTAAGTATGTAATTTTAATTCCCTGTTTTTCGGCCATTGGTTTTAGAGAGTTACGCATTTCAAAAAGTTTCGTGACATTTGCCTCATCCATAATGGTGAAGTGAGGAATAATTCTTTTTGAAAGCTGCATGCTTTCGGCGATTTTTCGGCGAATACCTTTAAGAGGTACGCGTTCCTCAGCTCCAGGAGTCGTATTTCTAGCCATTGTTGGAACTGAAATCGTTGGCGCATAGCTCGCGGGACCCGCGGGAACTGCCGCTTCGGTCGTTTTAATAATGTCTTCACGTGTAACACGACCAGCATTACCAGTGCCAGAAATCTTATTTATGTCTACTCCCATTTCGCGAGCTAAACGACGGGTGCCTGGCGTGGCGAGAACTGTTGAGCTCGCGACTGGCGGATATACGTCAAGGCCGGCGGCAGTCATAGGAGAGTTTGTATGAGTTGGGATTGAGGTAGTAACGGGTGTCAAAGTTTTTGCGGAGATTGCCGGTGCTGGACTCGGTGCTTCTGCTTTTGGAGCTGGTGCGGAGGTAGTTGAGCTTCCCCCAACTTCAAGCACTACGAGGGTCTTTCCAATACCGACAATTTCACCTTCTTTAAGCTTCAACTCTTTGACAGTGCCACCAAATGGACTTGGAACTTCTACGGTGGCTTTGTCTGTCATAACTTCGGCAACAGCTTGGTCTTCTTTGACTTTATCGCCAACTTTTACCAGATATTTTACCAGTTCGCCTTCCGTAACACCCTCACCAATATCAGGAAGTACTACGTCTTTAGCTGCCATGACTATTCTCCTTACGCTCTTTTTCGATCATCCCTTTCATAAAAAATTCACCAGCACGGTACGAACTTCTCACGAGGGGCCCGCTAGCGACATATAAAAACCCCATGTCCTCGGCGGTCTTTTGCCACCATTGAAACTTCTCGGGCGTGATGAATTCGATCACTTTTAAAAGTCTCTTATAGGGTTGTAGATATTGTCCAAAAGTAACAACGCTGCAGTCAACGTCTCTAAGGTCCTTAAGTGCCTGAATAACCTCTTGGTCAGTTTCACCCAGACCTAACATGATCGATGATTTCGTATGTCTACTGGGGTCAATTTCTTTTACCATTTTTAAAACCGAAAGTGATTGGCGATAAGTCGCGCGTGGGTCACGTACTTTCGGCGTAAGTCTTTCGACAGTTTCGATGTTGTGGGCGAAAACTTCGGGTTTTGCGTGCACAAGTTTTTCAATAAGGTCACGTCTTCCTTTAAAGTCTGGGGTAAGAACTTCAACAATAAGCTTGGGGTCATTCTTTTTTATTGTTTCGATTGTGCGTGCGAAATGAGACGAACCTTGGTCAAGAAGATCGTCTCTATTCACCGAGGTAATCACGACATAATCAAGAGCCATTTTAGAAATGGCAATACCAATTTTTTCTGGTTCGTCGTTGTCAATTTTCCCTTTTGGATTTCCTGTTTTTACCGCGCAAAAGCGACAGCCACGAGTGCAGGTGTCTCCCATCAGCATAAATGTCGCGGTACCACCGCTCCAGCATTCTCCTATGTTAGGGCACTTGGCTTCCTGACAAACAGTCGCAAGATTTAGTGACTTTGCGAGCTTTACAATTTCATGATAACGTTCGCCACTTGGGGCGCGAACTTTGAGCCATTCGGGCTTAGGAGAAAACTTTTTTTTTGCGAAAATTTGATTGTCTAAAACAGGCGTTTCTTCTTTGTTCATGTGCCTGTTTTAGACTTGGATGCTAGGAATTGTCCAATTATTTCGAATTGCCGCCAAGCTGACGATCAATAATTTTTTGAAAATGCTGTACGGGATAAGCACCGCGTATCGAAACCCCATTTACTAGAAATCCAGGAGTGCCGTTAAAATCGAACTTACGGGCCTCTTCCATATCGGCTTGAATGTTTTTAGCAACAACTTCTGATTTTAGATCTTTCTTAACTTTTGCTAAATCCGCGCCAACCTTTTTAACAGCGTCATCTAAAAATTTTGCTTTTTCAGCATTCAGTTTGTCTTGGTTTTCGAAAATCATATCGTGAAATTTATACGCCTTCTCTTTGCTTTGGAGCGCAATGGCTTCAAAGTATTGAGCTGCCGGCATTGCCTCTGGATGTTTATCCATAAGTGGCAAGTGTTTGTACATGAATCTTACTTTTTCTCCATACTTTTCTTTAACTTCTTTTACAACAAGATAACCACGTGTGCAGAATGGACACTGAAAGTCTGAGTATTCCACAATAGTAATGGGCGCATCGGCTTTTCCGAGAACTGCACGATTTTCAGCAATCTCTGGTTTTTTAGGATTTTTAAATTCCTCTTCCATTTGTTTGGCTTCGTTGGCCTCTTCGTCTTTAGCTTGTTCCGTGCGCGCAGCATTCATCGCCTCTTGTACGGTTTTCATAAATTTTCCAGGATTCTTTTTGATTGTATCAAAAACAATGTCTGGATTATTTTCGAGTGTTTTTTTGATCGCAACATCGCAGCCCGTAAGCGCGAAGACTACAAATGCAGACAACAAATATTTAAGTGATTTCAAGATTATCCCCCTTTAAAATTAACGTCTTATTCTGACACAACTTCTAACTACTTGAAATTTCAAAAACCAATTTTGGCACCCTACGGCAAACGCCCATGCTAATGCCTAAAGTCTAGGCCAGAAAACCCCGATAATATTGAACATGTTTAAGTTTGGCACTAAGCGACAATTTAAGTACTTCCCAGCCATAACTCTATTCATAGTTTTTGTTATGGGATTTAACATCGGCCTTACAATGGTGCGGCCTCCTGAGTTTTTGCCGCGTAAACCCTCTAGCATTAACCAAGATGAAGGTCCGATAGTGAACGAACTCGAAGTTAGCGCTTTGGTCCAGCTCGACTGTGGAGAATCGTCAAAAATATTTAAAACCGAAACGGCGTTGGTAAGGTTCAAAGGTTGTTTGGGCGAGACCGGTGTCCCCACCGAAGTTGTAAATAAAACGACGGGATATTCGGCAACCGTCCTTGACGCTAACGATGCGTTTACAACGGATTACTTTCAATTAAGTCCCGGAATAAACCAAATATCTGTGACCTACCTCATGCAAAATGGGGAAGCAAAAATTTACGAATACAAGATTCGAGTGAAATAAAAGGTTCCAGGTTCTTTTTTTGGTGGTAATAGCGTGCCTCATGTCTCTGTTTTCCAAGATCGTTGCAATTTCTGGATGTTAATTATTCCCTCCAAGCTGGAACTTCTGCACGATTTCTAAAACTAACGGCTGAATCGCCTTAGAGCCAGCAATAATGTCATCCATATTAGGGTCATAGAAAGCACCGGTATAATTCGTAACCACACCACCGGCTTCGCGCACCAATAATGTCCCGGCAGCGGTATCCCACGGCGATAAATTCTTTTCCCAAAATCCATCGAAGCTTCCTTGTGCTACCAAACACAAATCATAGGCTGCGGCACCAGCGCGACGAATTCCGCGTGTTTTAAAAATGAAATGTTCAAAAATTTCTAACTGTTTTTTTAAATCATCGCTGGCATGAACATTAAATCCTGTTGCCAACAAAGAATCTTTTAAAGACAAGCGATCTGCGACTTTTATTCTTTTGTCATTTAAGAAAGCGCCATCGCCTTTTGTCGCGTGATATCGCGCATTCAACATGGGTACGTCCACAACTGCGGCCTCCAATTCATTTCCAATTTTCAAACCGATGCTAATGCAAAAAATTGGAAGTTCGTGCACATAATTGGTAGTCCCATCAAGGGGGTCAACTATCCACAAAAGGTCAGTTGGAGATGGCTTTTGGTCGAGTCCTGACTCTTCACCATGAAAGCGGGAATTTGGAAAATGCTTCTTTAAGACGGCGGCTATAACTTTTTCGCTCTCGATATCAGCTTCGCTCACAAGACCGGCGCGATCTTTGTGGGAGACCTGGTTCAAGTGCCCAAAATATTTGATTAAAATTTCGCGGCCACGGTCTGCGGCTTCAAAAGCGGCCTTTAATCGATCATTCATTGTCTCATCAATCCTTTAACCCTTAGTCTTGTCAAGAGTTTGACACATTGACCAAGGCTTTGAATCCCGGCTACTATTAAAGTTGAGCAATAACTTAAGAAGGAGTTTTACCGTGATGAATCAATTTGGTGGATCCAGAACGGATACATTGGTCAAATTAGTCTTAATATTTTTCATATCTTTACTTTCTTTTTCGGTTGGTACTTTTATTGGAAAAACCGTAACTGAAAAACAATACAAAGATACAATGTACGAGCCAACAGGTGAAGAGGTCGAACAAGCCAGTAACGAAGACGAAGAAATGAAAGACTCCATTGACGACGAGGCGCTGAGTTTAACCGACGAATTTGCGAAAATTAAAAAAGAGACTAAGGATTCAAAAGAAAATCGGAAAGTTGCATCTGAAGAAGGTAAGGCGGCGGCAGGCCATGATAATCACGGTACTCCAGCTCATGGTCATGAGAACGTAAAACCTACTGCGAAAACAATGCCGGCTCCGGCTCCTAAAGCCGAAAAGAGCAGTGATCATGGTAATGTCCACGGTAACGCCCATGACATGCCAGAAGCTGTAACTCGAGTCGCCGCTGGAAAGCCCCCCACAGATATAAATAAGCCAACAGCGCATAAAGCTGAAGCTTTACCTCATGAAGTGGGAGCAACAACAATGGGTATGAATAAATACACCATTCAGATTGCATCTTACGCGAAGGAAGATGAGGCCAATAAACACTCAGCGGATTTGAACTCGAAAGGTTTTAGTTCTTTCGTGGTTCCGGCCCAAATCAAAGGTCAAACTTGGTACCGTGTTAGCGTAGGTCAATTTCCAACGCAAGCCGAAGCCGCTGGTTACAAAGAGGAATTCGTAAAAAAATCGAACATCTCAAAAGTAATTATTCAAAAGATTGCTCCGTAAGTAAATTTGGAAACGGTAAATACGAAGCCAAGCTTAATCAGCTTGGCTTTTTTGTTAGAATGTAAAGCCACGCTAAAGTTGGCGTTACCGATTGCGATTGGGTTACTGGCTCAAATGGCGATGGGTTTAATCGACTCCATAATGGTGGGAAGACTAGGTGCAGCTCACCTTGCGGCTGGGACTTTTGCCAATGGAGTAATAACTATTATGATGGTGTTTGGAATTGGCAGCAGCAATGTCGTTGGTCCTATTCTTTCTCACATGCACGGAGCGGGTAAAGAAGAAGAATGTGGCGCGAGATTGCTTCAATCCATTTTACTTTATTTAAGTCTCGGTCTTACGTTGAGTATCTTTGCAGAAATAATAAGTTATTTTCTTGAGATTTTTAATCAGCCCGAGGAGGTCACAATCCTGGCCAGGGATTTTTTTCGGTTGATGGGGTTGTCTCTGCCAATGGCATTTGTGTTCAATGTCTATAAACAATTTGTGGAGTCGTACGGAAAAACTGGATTTCCGATGTTGCTTTACCTCGTCGCTCTTGGAATAAATACCTTCATCAATTGGTTTTTAATTTATGGAAATGGTCCGTTTCCAAAAATGGGATTGTTGGGTGCGGGAATAGGTACCATCATCGCGCGGTTCTTTATGTTAGCGGCAATTATCTACCACGTCCATAAGAGATCTAAGTTTAAGAAAGCGCTAACCAGTTTTAAACTCGAAAACGTAAACAAAGAGAAATGTTTTGAGGTTTTAAGGGTGGGAATTCCTAGTGGTATGCAAGTCCTTTTCGAGGTCGGTGCATTCGTAATGGGTGGGATCATGATGGGGTGGTTGGGAACGAATCAGCTTGCGGCTCATCAAATCGCCATTGGTATTGCAAGCATGACGTTTATGTATGCCTTAGGAGTTTCTTTGGCTGGTGGGCTGAGAGTTGGCGTCGCAAAAGGCAAAGGAGATCAACAAGGAGTAAGAAGGGCTGGGTTTGCTGCAATCATTATAATTGCCGTGAGCATGGCTATATTTGGTTTAATTATGCTCATATTTAGAAAGCAGATTCCCTACATTTATCTCAATGATCCTGAAGTTGTGTCTTTGGCGTCAAAATTACTTTTGTTTGCGGTTTTCTTTCAAGTGTTTGATGGAGTTCAGGCAGTAGCTATTGGTTTACTTCGTGGAGTCATGGACTTGCGTTTTCCAACTGTTATAACAGTTTTCTCGTATGGCTGTGTGTGTGTGCCTTTTGCATACATTTTTGGATTCCACACCAAAAGGGGCGCAGAAGGAATTTGGCTGGGTTTGACTCTCGGTCTGATTGTTGCTTCTATTCTTTTGTTTTGGCGATTCGATTGGGTGACAAAGAATAAAATAACTTAACCGAACTGAACTGAAATAACGGGCGCCTTTAAAACCAAACGCCAGAACCAACCAAAACCGCAACATCTTGATAGTTGTAAGCGGGAACCATGTGAAATTGCAGTTCGAGAGAGAAGCGTAATCCGGCAAGACTCACGCTTGGCTCCCATTGCGTGCCAAGAGCGGCAGACAGAAGCGTATAGTATTCGCTGTCGGTGAAGTTAGTTTCGCCCATAAGCGTGGTTTTTATAGAATCACGACGAGCGCCCATGCCAGCGCCACCATAAATATGAAAGGTGGTGTTGCGCCAAAAGCGGTATTTTCCCCATAGTTCGGCTTCAAAAGACTGGTTTTGAAGCGCGAGCGTCTCATTGCCATCATCTTTAAAAAAGGTCGACGAAAATTGAGGTGAAATTGAGAAGTCGTTAAAATATTTTGAAAAAGTAACAGAGATCTTTGTGCCGGTGGAGTCGTCCGGGCCGTTTAGGGTGCGTTGTGAACCTACGTGAAATTCAACGCTCATGTTTTCTTTTTTGAACGCGCTCAATTCAGATTTATTTTTTTTTATCCTAGGTAGGCCGTCAACGGTATAAGAGGCGTTGGCGAGAGAGGAAATTAAAGCTGAAAAAATAATTACTTTGTACATACTTTAGCTCCGCCCTCAGGAATAATTTTAGTATAAATGGAACATTGTTCAGGAGTAATTTCTTTTTTTAATTCCCTTACGGTTTCAAGAAACAAATTTATGAAGGTATCGAAGCTAAGTGTAAACTTAGTTTCATTTCTATGAGTAGCTATCATTTTTTTTAGAGTTTCGAGAATAAGAACTGCGAGCTCTTGCCGCTGAATTTTTCCTGACTTAGTAAACGAAATCAAAAATCGCGAAAGATTGGTGCCGTAACTATAGCGGTAGGCACCCATGATTTCGCCAGCCTTTTCGCGATTACATTTGACGTCGTTAAAGCGCGTAATTTTTGCCCAAATATCGCGGACACCCTGTTGTGTCGGTAAATTACAAAAGTCGCCGTCCAGTTTTCTTAAGGAGTTTCTTTCTTCGTTAAAAGACTTTATTAGGAAGTCAGTATCGTCGGTATAAATCCAAGCCCAAGTATCAGCCAACCCTTCGTTCATTGAACCCAAGACGACACTACTCACTTCTTCATTAGAAAAATCTTCGGCTTTTCCGCAGGAATCTCTAAATGAAGGTGTAAAGTTACAGACTGATGGGCGATTAGCGCTTGCATAAATATTGAAATGGTTAGAAGGCGCCACAAAAAGCGATTCGGTATTTTTTTTGGGTTTTAAATGCTTATAAAAAATATGATGAAATATCGCGTGAAAATACTCGTGTGCCAAAACACCGCCATTAAATGCAAGTGGCAGGCCCGATTTTTCATAGGGATATACAAAAATTCCATCGAGATCAGGAATATAAACCGCGTTGTTGGTATTTCTTCCCTCGGTAAAACGGAATCTGGGGTTTACGCCAACCTTGCGCGGCAGACTTATCAAACTTCCATAACCTAAGCCTTTTAAATGAGCATTGAGGCGTTCAATATGCGCATACATAGTAGCGAGTAGAAGGGATTCATAAGTTGCGGGGACGTAATTTCCTTCTGATATGGCTGAAAATTTTCCGACAGGACTTGCACCGACAAGTCTGTATTGCTGACTTACTTCATCGCCCGTTATTGACGGTTTTTCAAAAAATTCAACGTCGGGGCCTGTTAAGTCTCGCAAATCAGTAAAGCCAACGGGTACAAATTGTAGCTTGTAACCTGGACCATCTGGCCACGGTATTTGGATATTTATTTTTCCGGATTGGGGTTTGTGCCCACAGGCGAGTGCAAAACCCAACAAAATAAAAGGTGTAAGTAGCTTAAATTTCATGTAGCCCCAGCATCAATATATGCAGCGCATTATGAGCGAAACGACCTGAAATTTAAAGGCCAAACTGCTAAAAAGATTTTTTTCCCTATGAAATTTGAAATTATTACACAGAATCTTAATTTGCCACAGAGAGAGGGTGTTTCCACTCTCCTTGGACCATTATTAATTTTGGCTGGAGCGGGTTCAGGAAAAACCCGAGTACTAACCCACAGAATTGCCAATATTATCGCTCAAGGTGAGGCTGCACCACATGAAATTCTCGCGGTAACTTTTACCAATAAAGCCGCAAGAGAAATGAAGGAACGAACGGGCCAACTTCTGCAGGAAATTGGTATTCCTGTCTATTCAAATTCTCTTTGGATTAGTACCTTTCATTCTACCTGCGTGCGAATTCTTCGCGACCACATTGGCGCGCTTGAGTACAAACCGAATTGGGTAATCTACGACGATGGTGATCAGGAAAAGATGATTAAGAAAGTGATTTCTGATTTGGGAATTAACGATAAAGCATTTCCCCCAGACGTCATGCAGGCCAGGATAAATAAAGTTAAGACGCTTGGGTTAGGTCCTAATGGAGTGGCTGGTCACCCACACTTCTTAATGGATGAAAAATCGATTGAAATTTATGAAAGTTATGAACGCGCAATGTTCAATGCGAATGCTCTGGATTTTTCAGACTTGTTGATGAAAACGCACGAAATTTTTAAGAATTTTCCTGAAATACTAAAGGCCTATCAGGGGCAATTTAAATTTGTTTTGGTAGACGAATATCAAGACACCAACCCTATTCAGTATAAATTAATTTATCAACTTGGTTATCATCACCAAAATGTGTGCGCTGTGGGTGACGAGGACCAATCGATCTATTCTTGGCGGGGAGCCGATATCACTAACATCTTTAATTTCGAAAAAGATTTTAAAGAGTGTAAGGTGATTAAGCTCGAACAAAATTATCGTAGTTCACAGACTATTGTGAAAGCGGCCTCAGATTTGATTCGCAACAATACCTTGAGAAAAGATAAGACATTGTTTTCTGAGAACGAAATTGGTGATTTGATTGAGCTCAATGCGGCTTTTAATGAGTATGAAGAGGCACGAGCGATCGTTAGAGAAATAAAAGATCTCACGGAATACAATAAATTTAGACATCGAGACATTGCGATTTTTTATCGCACTAATGCGCAATCACGGGTGATTGAGGAAACTTTACGGGGGGCGGGAATTCCTTACCGCATGTACGGTGGGATGAAGTTTTATGAACGTAAAGAGATTAAAGATGTTCTGAGCTATCTTAGATTTATTCTCAATTCTAGTGATACGATTTCGTTTAAGAGAATTTTAAATGTCCCGAGGCGCGGAATTGGCGACACGACACTGGAAAAAATTGAAAATTATAACACCCAGTACAACATTGATTGGATTTCAATTCTTGAAAAGATGATTCAAGAAGGGGAGTTTAATGCGGGAACTGCAAAGAAGATTCATTCCTTCATAAACTTGATTAAGACTCTGCAAGGAGAGCTGAAAGAGGTTTCGGCAAGCGAACTCTATAGTTTGTTACTTGAGAAGTCGGGTTATTTAGATGAATTGAAGGCTCAGGATTCAGCTGATTCAGAGTCTCGAATTTACAACTTATCGGAGTTCCAAAATGCTATTATTCAGTATGAAGAAGAGCGTGGTGACGAAGCGAGCCTAAAAGATTTCCTGGAAGAATTGGCGTTAGTTACCGATTTAGACAAGTCTGATCCCGATGCTGATGCCGTTATTCTTATGACTCTACATATTTCCAAAGGGCTTGAGTTTCCAGCCGTATTTTTAACGGGATTAGAAGAAGGACTATTCCCGAGTATTCGAGGAGATGAACTTGATCCTAATGAAATAGAAGAAGAAAGAAGGCTGGCTTATGTCGGAATGACAAGGGCCGAGAGAAAACTTTACCTTTCTTTTGCTAAAACACGTCGGCGATGGGGACAAGAAATGATGAATCCTCCGAGCCGGTTTCTTTCAGAAATTCCCGAAAAATACTTTAAAGTTCCACCGAGTTTCTTAAAAGCGCGAACTCTTGCTGCGCCGGTGGTAGAAAAAAATAGATTTGCGTTTAAGCCAAAAACGAACGTGAAATTGAGGCGCGAACAAAAGGATTTTAATCAAGAAATGCCTTCGTATGAAGATATGCCAGACACGCCCGACGCCAGCAGTTCTTACCGCAAAGGCTCTAAAGTGCGCCATCCCACGTACGGCATCGGCAGCGTGGTTTTTGTCGAAGGAGAGGGCGACGACGAAAAACTTTCTGTCATGTTCGCCAATCACCAAATTAAAAAGTTTGTGACTAAGTTTGCACGACTCGAGAAAGTTTAAGGTGCCTGAGACTTTTTCCAGTCTACGGTGCGTTAAAATTTATTGAGCACTTATTCTAAAGGTATTCGCTAAAATCTGGAGGCAGTTCGTGTTGGAACGTGGGTGGATTAATATATTCGCCTTTTTTCCCGTCCCAACCGCGATAAATTCTTTTGCCATCTTCACGCGTAATTTCAAAATTTGGAACTATCCCCACTTTGCCGCCGCCATTAGGAATATCAATCGAGAGGTTTGGCATTGCTAACCCCGAAAGCTTTCCCCAAAGTTCTTTTTGAATCGCTTCTGACTCTTCAATAGAGGTGCGTAGGTGGTCTGTTCCCATTGAGGGGTCGCACTGAAACATGTAGTAGGGTTTGACGCGCAAAAAAAGGAGTTGTCGCGACAACGCCTTCACGATAGCGGTGTGGTTGTTAACCCCATTCAAAAAAACCATTTGATTAAAAGCGGGGATCCCGTGATCAACGATTTTAGAAAGTGCCTCGGAAGATTCAAGTGTCAACTCTTTGGGATGATTAAAGTGAGTCATCAAAAACACCGGACCATACTCACGAATTCCGAGAGCTAATTCGTTGGTAATACGCATGGGATTTACAACCGGCATGCGTGTTCCGACGCGGATGATTTCAATATGATTGATCGATCGAAGATCTTTTAAAATACGGAAGAGAACTTTATCAGAAAGGGTGAGTGGGTCTCCACCAGAGAGTATCACTTCTTTAATTTCCGGATGGGATTTTATGTAAGTAAGCGCCATCTCGTATTCTTCTGTATTTATGAGAGCCTGATCGTTTCCGGTAAAATATTTGCGGGTACAGTAGCGGCAATAGACGCTGCAAATGTCGGTCGCTAAAAACAATACCCTATCGGGGTAGCGATGCACGATACGAGCTGTTGGAGAATGCATTTCTTCTCCCAACGGGTCTTTCATTTCTTGGTTACCAGACTTGAATTCATTGACTCTGGGAACAATAATTTTGCGAACCGCCTCGTTTTTAGCTGCGATAGACATGTAATAGGGAGTTCCTCGGGACTTAAAAATTTCGTTGTCGGAATCAAAATAGGAACTTTCATCTTTTGTTAATTCGATATAGCGCGAGAACTCGGCGCGATTTTTTGGTCCATTTTTCATCTGCCATGTCCAATTAAACCAGTCTTTGGCATCAATATTTTCAGGTTTGTTTACGGAATCAAAAGATAGGGCCAAATTTTATCTCCAATTATTTTGAATTGGAGTAAACTACTCGCCAGAATTCGTCAATTTTATAGGGCCATGATGTAAAGATGCTAACGGGTGCGTAAACCTATGAAACTTCGCTCTATTTTATATTTTTTGATTTTAAGGTGTGTAGGCCTACATACACGTGTCGAACTCTTTTACAGCAATGACGATTTAAATTCACTAGCCATATCAATAGCTTAAATTATTGGTGCTTTGGAATCAAACTTGGATTTGCAGAGTGGTGAAGAAGAATAATTTTTGCTTAGGAGCAAATATGAAACGGTTTATTGGGAATAGAGAAGTGAATACGCCGATGGTTCTAATGCTATTAGCGGTGCTGACTATCAATAATGGATGGTTGGTCAGCCAGACAGAGACGCATACGAATGATTTGGCCTCTGGCGAATTGTTAGAGAAGGACGGATACATTTACCAAAAAGACGATAAGGGAGATCCATACTGGAAACCTGTCGGTAAAGCACCTTCAAAAGCGGGCTCGTCCCCAACCCTTCAAGGTTTAGCGGCGCCTAAAGGCTCTTCTAGTCAAACTCATATGGCAAATGAGGCGTTGATTGGTACTGACACCCGACAAGGCACAATGGCATCGGCAAAAGATGAGGCCGGCGAGCGAACTAAGGAACTTGTTAAAACCAAGATTGCTCCATCAAATAAGAAGTTGTTTATCGATGGTGAAGATAACCAGTCTTATACGGTCATGGTCACACGTGAATGTGATGTTGATGATGCTGGAAAAAAACGGTGTCGGGTTAGAACGACAATTCCAACCAGTTCTGATCGTTTGGCTTTTTTGAAGGCTTATGGAATTAAAAAAGATGATCTTGATGATAGTGATAAGAATATTGAAGCATGTGATGACTGTTTAACTTATAGCATCGGCATTTCGGTTCTTAACGATAAGGTGCTTGAGGCAGATTGGTTAAGTGACATAGAGGGAGCCGTTAAAGAACGTTATTCTAAGCGTGCCGATGAATTGAAAGGGAAGAAGAAAAAGAAAGTTGCTGTTAAAAACGAAAAATCAGACGTGGCAAAAAGAATTTATGATTGTGAGCTCGCTGAAGACGCAACCGAAGACAATAAGGCTGAGAAAGTTCTTAAGAAAGATGAAAAGCTTGAGTGTATCAGAAAACGCATCTCTGAACTTGGCAATGCAGATGAAAAAGAGTTGGATCCATTTGGTCGCAAAAAATCAGATGTGGTAAAGAGACTTGCAGACAAGGTTAAACCTTTGTTGAAAAAATGTCTGGCAAATGAGGAACATCGTGAAGACTCGGGCTGCTTGGACCTTGCAGAGTCCATTAGAGACGCAACTGAGGACAGTGATATAAAATCTGTACACAATATAAGCCACCACATGGACATTTTGATTGGCCAAGGTAATTCCACAATTGAAATGACAAAATATAGCGAGACGCTAAAAGGCTTGAAGGCTGGAATGGCGAATGCCGCCTTAGTTGCTGAGCGGACTGGAAACTTTGGCCCGCTACAAATGTATCAAAATCGTTTGGGACTTTTACATCAACAGTTTTTAGGTTCGCAGCTTCGTAATGAACAGTTCTTGAGAAATTTGGAGCTTGATCCTGAAATCGGTATGATGAACATGAATGACATAAATGCCGACTACATGCTGAGAGCACGTATGCAGGAAGAATTTCAAAGTGCCGCGGTGCCCTTTGGTTCGCGTTTTGGAAGTATGAACGGAATGCGTATGGGGATGCCTTATGGAATGAATCCGATGATGATGAATCCAATGATGCATTCAATGTATCCCGGTATGATGAATCCGATGATGATGAATCCAATGATGCGCCCAATGTATCCTGGTATGATGAATCCGATGATGATGAATCCAATGATGATGAATCCAATGATGATGAATCCAATGATGCGCCCATATGGAGGAATGCCATATCCTGGTATGATGCCTTACGGCCGTCCGCCATTTATGCCTGGATTGGGATTGGGTTTTAATCTTAACGCGGGTTTCGGAGTTTTACCGACAAACCCCCCTGGGCAATACGGAAATTGGCCTCCAGGATACCCTGGAGCTTTTCCTGGCACTTACCCCGGAGCATTCCCCGGTGGATTTCCGCGGTCGCCAACGGCTGGATATTACCCACCATTTCAAGCTGCCAATGCTCCAACTAGTACTATTAATACACGCTGATAAATTGCTGTGATGCCATGTTGACAAAATGGCATCTAAATAAAATTTATTTCTTGTCTTCGGTTATTTGTTCTTTGTTTTCTTTTTTTGGAATGACCACATCACCAATGCCCTGAATTACCTTTTTCGTACCTTCAACGGTTCCTTCACCAAGGTCTTTTATTTTCCCTGCGAACGCAGCGATGACTTTATCGATTTTAAGCTGCAAGCCAATCATTCCTTGGGCATAGGATTGATGGGCTTGACCGACTCGTAACTCCATTCGTAGATCGAGATTTTCATGGAGGCGGTGAGTGATGCCGCCGCCTATTCCATAGGTAAATTCATGTTTTGCTGCTGGTGGATAAATAGTATTTAGAACACCTAGAAAAATTCTTGCAAATGGCGACCAACTACTCGGATAACGCACCCACTGAAATCTTCCAGAAATCGAGCCGATGTATTCGGTTTCGCCATCTCTTCCGCCTGCTCCAAACCCCAGGTCATAGTACTGTTGACAGTTGGGATTGCCGAAACAACTGCCAGAGTGAAATCCTAAATTCGCACCTAACCAATACATTCCACTTTCCATCATCATGGAACCAAGCTCAAGACCGTAATCTCTTTCTTGAGGAACGTAAGGGGCTTCATAGTAATAATATTTTTCATTGGAGATTCCACCATGAGCGTTGGTGATTGAAACCAAGCTTAAAGTAGAAATAAGTAAAATTTTAACGCGTAACATATCAAGTAGTTGTCAGGCACCTAAAAAAACCTCAGAGAGCTTTCACTCTCTGAGGCAGGCCGCCAAAATTTTTGTTTGGTCATGCTGTTTTCTAAGAAGTCCATCATGTTGCTATCAAGGCGTCATCAAAAGCTGATAGCGGCTTTACTTGTAAGTCCAATGGCATATTCAGTGGGATAAGTTCCCGCATCTGAAAAAGCACCGCCGGGGAACACCACTCCGAGCCCGTTAATCCAAGTCATTTTCTCGCTCGGTTTGTAATTCAGGCTTAAGTCTAATTCGTAACCAATGCTCGTGTCCACATTTTTGAGGGCATCAGGTTGAACATTTAGCGTACCTGTGACAAAAGTCAGGCTGACATCCAAGTTGGGTTTCCAGTGATAATTTATTTCAGGAGCAAAATACATTACGTTGCTGATTGATTCTTCATCGGCAAAGGCACTGGCGTTGGAGTCAGCTCCGTTAGAACTTGTCGAGCTACGACCTAAAGCTGTGCGAAAGACGTCGTAACTTCCCATTACATGGTTCATAAGTAAGAAACCAACATTGTAATTTCGATCAAAAATAAAACCTTCGTATTTACCTGGAGTTTTTGGATCATCGCCACTCGCAATGCCAGCCTTTGCGGAGTAAGACCAGCGCGAGTTACCGGGTTTGTAGTCACCTTCAAGTGCAAATCCATATCCCGTAAGCGTAATCATTTCCGTGCCTGTCGAAATTCCAGTGTCACCTGAGTTGTTACCAATTTCTATGCCGATACGGCCTTCCGAAAATTTTCTCTCGTAATAGAGACTCAGGCGCTGACCATTCCAGTGATCAATCTTGGAGTTCGTACCATTTCCTCCCCAAACTGAGCCGGAAGCTGGATTGGTCGGCGCATCGTTACCCCAACCACCGGTGACACGTGATTCGTAGAGGATTCCAAATTTAATTTCTGTGTCTTTATTGTAATAAGAGAGATCCATTATGTAATCGTTGATGTCGTCACCGACATGAAGCTTTTGTTCATTAATTTTAGCAAATATGGGAGTGAACGTAAAATTTCCGACAGACATTTTATAAGCAAGCATGTCTTTGCTATCAAAATAGTGGTCGAAACTTCCTGAGCCGTTGTTGTGGGTAATTCCTAAGCCAAAGTGGAACATTTTTCGACCGGCGATAAGCATACCGTAACCTGTTTCTGACTTTAGAGTGAGATAAAGTTCAGTAACATTGACGCTATCATCTTTTTGGGTCTGAGAGAGAACGTTTGAATCACGCTCGTTGTTGCTAGCAGCTCCCGTAGGATTTGGTCCATGACCGAAAAACTGACCCATTTGTGAGTTTGGATAAAATCCACTGTTGAACAGATCAAGGCGCGAGTAAATTTTCAAACCATCACTCGCTTCAATTTTTGGCTTCAAGTAGAGGTGATGAAGAATGTAACTAGAGTCTTTGCGGTTAGTCGTAAAATCATTATTATCGATTTGCACACCTTCGATACGGTACATGCCTTGCCAGTCTAAAACCACAGCGTGAGAACTTTGTACAAATCCAAAAATAACCCCAGCAATCCACATTTTTTTCATTGTCGTTCCTATTCTTCAACTATCCCGATGATGTCGGTCTCACGCAAAATGACGTAGTCCTTGTTGGCAAGCTTCAATTCGTTTCCAGAATATTTATTAAAAATAATTTTTTGGCCAGGTTTTACATCGGTAGGACGTAGTATTCCTTTTTTCCCAATATGGCCGGGGCCAACGCTAACAACGGTTCCTTGGTTTGGGGTGTCGGCGGCGGTGTCGGGGATAAAAAGCCCCCCGCTTGTTTTCTTAAAAGCTTCGTCGCGCTCCACAAGGACTCTATCATCAAGGGGATGAAATTTGAAAAGTGTAGAGCTCTTTGATGGTTTTGCTGTTATCGATTTTACCGCCTTCGGTTTTTTTACTTTGCCAGGTGCAAATTTCGTTTTTACTTTCGTTTTTGTTTTTGTTTTTGTTGCCGGTTTCTTTGTCTTCTTACTTGCCACGTTTGTTTAACTCCTCGTTCATGTACTTGCGATATAAAATATCCCACTCGGGACTGCCTTCAACAACACCGCGCTTGAGCGCCTGCAACTTCTGTTTTACAGTTGCATCGAGGTCACCCATTTCCTGCACAAACGCGATAATTGCTTTCTTCGCCATTCTTAATGCAAGATCATCGTCGGAGTAGTCAACAAGATCGTCTTCCCAAATTCCATCGACGATGACATGGGCCAAATGTGATTGTCGATCCTCTGATAAGATCACAGGATGATGCCTTTTTGCTTGGCAAGTTTACGTTTAATCAATGGAAACATTTTATAGCGTTCAAAACTGTTTGGGTTTTGTTTCTCAAGGTCTTCGATCATTTTATTAACCTCGATATCGAGCTTAGCTTCCTCATCAAATTCTTGCTGCACGAGTTCAACAGCGCGACGAAACGCTTTGTCTTCAGATTCCTTAAATTGCATTATGTTTTGCGATTTGAGTTGATCAAACACGCGACGGACCATGCGTTCGATTTCGATGCCCGATAGCTTCATAGCTTTGACTAAACGAATGTATGCCTCTAATGTCAAGCGCAAGAAATTCTATGAGGAAATTTGTTTTATTAAGTCTTTCAGCGCTAACGCTGATCATCATTCTCATGCTGTCTTGGTTCATTCATTTGAATCGTGTTATTAGCACTCGCCTTTCAGAGCGGCAGTTTGCCCCGCCGGTGGATTTGTATTCTGCCCCTGAAAAAATTATTAAAGGCCAAACCTTCGAAAAAGTTTTTTTCATAGATATTCTGAAGCGCCATAAATACAGGCAGCGCGAACCCAATCAAGTCTTACGCGAAGGGGACTATTCGTTACTAGGGGAAGATGCCTGTGCTGAAGTTCTTGGCGATAGACTCCCTAATGGTACGATAAATTGTTTGCATATGGTGACCAGGAAAAATTCTTTTGGCCCATCCCGTGAATCTGTTCAACAGCTTGTTGCAATGGATGAGAATCAACTCATCCTAGAGGTTTTTAGTGGCGAGCCACTTGAGCCGCGTTTGTTTATTGAGCTCGAACCTGAGCTTTTTGCTCAGTTTTACGGCAGCACTCCAATTCTTAGACAAATCACAAAATTAAAAGACACTCCGGTACTTTGTTTGAACGCTTTATTGGCGATTGAGGACTCAGCTTTTTTAGAGCATCGCGGATTTAGCATCACGGGGATGGGGCGGGCGCTCTTGCGAAATATTCGCGGCGGACGATTACAAGGAGGTAGTACTTTAACTCAGCAGTTAGTGAAAAACTATTTTTTAACGAGTGAGCGGACGCTGAAAAGAAAAGTAACTGAGATCGCTATGGCGTTAATTCTTGAAGCCCATCTCAACAAAGACGAAATTTTAGAAACGTATTTGAACGTGATTTACATGGGACAAAATGGTCCATTTCAAATTCGTGGTTACGGTTCTGCTGCGAAACACTACTTTAACAAAGATTTAGAAGAATTAAATCTATCAGAATGCGCCTTAATGGCAGCGATCGTAAATGGACCAGGTATTTATAGCCCATTTACGCAAATGGAAAAAGCAAAAGCACGAAGAGCGAAAGTGCTTGGGCGCATGCGCGAGCTTACCATGATTAGTCCTGAAGACGAACAAGGGGCGAGCGAAGAGGATTTACCTAAAAAACCGCCGGAAGTTTTGACAGAGACAGCGCCTTACTTTGTGGACGCGGTTCTCAACCAGTTGCAGACACTAAAGATTGATTCTGAAAAGGGACTACGTGTTTACACGACCCTCAACCGGCGCGCGCAGCAATTGGCAACAAAATCAGTTGCGAAAAGTTTAGAGCGGATTGAAAAAGATTTTAAAAAAGTAAAAGAACAAAAAGAAAAAAAGAATTTGCTCGAAACTTGTTTAATTTCTGCGGACCCCAACTCAGGTTTTATACAGGCGTTAGTGGGGGGCCGTGGTTACAAAGTCAGTCAATTTAATAGGGCGATCAGTGGTCATCGACAGGTAGGATCTATTATGAAGCCACTTGTTTATCTAGCAGCCCTGGAAAATGTGACTCCAGAGGGGAATCCTTATACGCCATTGACTTCCATTGAAGATGTGAAATTCACCTACAAATACGAGGGACAAAAGTGGTCGCCAGAAAATTACGATAAAAAATATCGTGGCGTGATTCCGATGTATCAGGGTTTAAAGGACTCTTTGAATGCCGCGACCGCATCGGTGGGAGTTTCGGTGGGATTAAGTTCGGTCGTCGATATTGCGAGGCGTTTGGGAGTCGATTCGAAACTGCTTCCTCTTCCGTCTATTACCCTGGGAGCTTTTGAATTATATCCGATTGAAGTCCTTCGCGCGTATACAACCTTGGCGCGAACGGGGTCAAAAATTGATTTGTCATTTGTCCGTGCGGTGGAAGATCTTGATGCAAACATAATTTATATAAATCACTATGAAGAACAAATAGCTACAGCCCCAGAAAACGTTGCGGTTCTTGTAGGTATGATGAAGCAAACTCTTGATACGGGAACCGCAAGGGCCGCCAGACTTTGGGGGTTTACTCATCCAGCAGCGGGAAAGACGGGAACGACAAGTGACATGCGTGACTCGTGGTTCGCGGGTTTCACCCCTTATCACGTGGCGATTGTATGGTTGGGTTATGATAATAACGAACCCCATGGGTTGACAGGAGCGAGTGGGGCTTTGCCCATTTGGACTGACTATATGAAAAGTTATGCGAGTCACTTTCCTCCGATTGACTTTCCAATTCCAGAAAATACGGTACGTGTAAAAGTGAAGCCCCCCCCTCAGGAGGTCGACGAAAATAAAAGGGATCCAAACTGGCCGACTGAAATTGAACTCATTTTTAAATCGGGAACTGAGCCGGCAGCCGCCGCAACAGAGTAGGGAATTTTTACTTCCACGGCGGAAGTAAAAAACGCATAGCTTAAGATCTAAACACAACTCATAACTACTGGGGGCATTTCGCCCAAAAAAGTAACTTTAACGTTACGACAAGTATTCCACCGAAGATTTTGATTTTTAAAATGAAATTTCGGGGCTATAGCTGGAGCAAAGTTTTTTCTTGAAAGGGAGAATACATGAAAAAAGTTAAACGCAATTCCATACTGGCGATATGGTTAATGACTTTCGGAGTCAGCCCCATGGTCAGCGCGGAAGATTTACTACAGAACAGAGGCGGTGGAAGAGGAGGCGGAGGTGCGCGACCATCACCGGCCCCACGACCGTCACCAGGCCCCGGTCCAAGTCG
>FRDC01002654.1_pt1 | contig 39810 bp, 66 predicted proteins | sample 1106171 | NCBI WGS metagenome assembly FRDC01 (sample SAMEA3930566, study PRJEB13176) | freshwater metagenome | biome: Drinking water system; feature: drinking water; material: water | place: Singapore | collected 2014-12-20 | reverse complement strand
AACGTAGCGGAACTACAAGGAGTTTTCAGTATTCTGGCCCGCGCGCGCCAATCAAGTAATTTGAGAAAAAGCGGTTACAAACGGCCATTCCTCGCAAATCACCATACACTCACGGTTTGACCGTTCATGAACGCTTCAAATCCGCTTCAATCCAAGAGAAAACACCTGCGCGGCGGCGTAATGTCAGCCGAATCCGACTGCCAAAATGGCAGTAGGATGGCAGTCGGATTGAAGCAGCCTACAGCGACGCTCGGACACTACTGCAATCGCCGCTACTGGAGCTGGAAATCCAACTGCCAGGCCGCGTGAGTTGGCCTGTGGATAGTGGAAATCCGACTGCCACAGAAAAATGAGGCGAGGTGTGAAAATCGCGAGAGCCTATCAATTGCGTGCAGCTGGCATGGAAGTTGACCAATAGAGGGCTTTTAATTGGATTTCCGTCCGTCGGCTGATCGGTGCAGACCCATCTCACACCGATTCGCTAATCTAGCGCCTGGGCCGGATCGCGGGTGTGATCGCCCTCGCCGACGGCGTGCCACCAGCGGGTAATTGCGTCGGCCAGCGCGATCGACTCTAAGAGTGAGAGGCCGCGCAGCCGCTGGACCAGGTCGTCCGGCTTGCTCACGTGCCACTTTTGGTCGAGCTGATTGAGCCGGATCGAGTCGGCGACGTTGGCCCAGATAAATTGAGGCGAGGTAAAATCCATCATCCAGCCGTTACAGCTATCGAGGATCAGGCTGATTTCCTCCGGAGAGAACCGCTCGCGCAACGTCGGGCGGATCTCGGCGAGCAACCGGTAATAGCGCGCGAGGTCGCCCTCGATCTGCTCGCTGCGATTATCCGCGCGCTCGTCCACCCAGGCGAGCACCTGCGGCTCAATCGTGATTGAGATCGGTTTTTTCTGGTCGGCTTTTTTGCGCGGGGTCATCGTTGGCTTGCCGTTGGTCGGTTTTCTGGGCATCGGGTGATCCTCCTCTTAATTGTGCGAGGGCTTGCTCGATGAGCCGCCGGGCCTCGGCGACCTGGCGGCTCTTGAAATGGCGGCCCGACTCCTTGAGGAGCCGGACCGCCTCACGGATCGCGCATTCGGGGGAGAGGGGGAGCATGCTACTCCAGCCCCGCAAAGACGCGCTCGACTGCAGGGGAATCGAGGTTGAATCCCGCTCTCTCCGCTGTGCGTCGAGTGATATTACGCCGGACGGTGATCCATTGGTCACCTTGCAGCTCACAGAGATTCACATGGTCCCCGATTCGCTCAATGAGCCTGTTGGTAATCGCGGCAGAAAGATAGGTGTTCATGGTGCTCCTCTCCTCGCCCGAGTGGTGGAGAGCCGGGATCGTCGGGCTCGCGCTGCGCCGGCTCTGTGATGATATAAGCATATTATGATTATCGTATAATATTATGATAGTGTCAAGGGGGCTCGTCAACTTTGATTGCCTATGTGAGACTACGTATCACAAAAGGATACAGTGGCGGGTTCAGCACCAGGGCTGGCGGGGCCCACCATTATAGGGGCGGGCAAGACCGGCCTGAATCAACAGCTTGGCCACGTCCTGGCCGTCGGCCAGAAGCGTACCGCGGAGGCGGAAATACTTGTCCCGCTCGGGGTGGAGGAGGTCCACCCGTGTAACGCGGGCTAAGTGCGCCTGGAGCAGGTCGCGCGCCTGCCGCGCGAGCGCGATCTCGCGCTGGCACTGGCCGCGGATCTCCGGGGTATCGATGCCGGCCAGTCGCACCGGAATATGATCGCCCAGGACGGCCGGAAGATAGCGATCGTGCAGCGTGGCGGTGCAGGTGTCACCGTCGTAGCAGTCGTGGATGGTGATCGCGATGAACGGAGACTCGCGGGCAAGATGCAACGGTGAGGTGTGGAGTGGCTGCGCGCAGGCAGATTCGGTCGCGCATACAAGGAGCATCAGAAGGGCAAGCCACTTCATGGCGCCGGTACCGGAAATTGGAAATTGCACGAACGACAGCGGAACCGCTTCGCGCGCGACATCACCAGTCCGCCGATCGCGACGGCCAATCCGGCGAGGACAAAGACCACCGGAAAGATCAACCATACCCACGGCAGCGAGAGCCCCATGAGGGCGATTCCACCCCACACGTACCGACGCTTCTGATCAATCACCTTATAGGACCGGCACTCCGGGCACTGGGTGGCGTCAGCCATAACAGCCTCCTCGTCGAAATGGCAAGACCCGGCAGTGACAATGAGGAGAGGCTCGCAGACCAGCCGCTTCACGCAATAGCATCAGCTCCATTTTTAGGTGTTGAGTGTATTGCCCATGCGTGGCCACCAGCAACTCCCCTATGTCGAGGATGATTCGCCGATCGTCATGCGAGAGTGAGGGAAACACGAAGAGCGTACACCAGTCATGCTGAGTCACCAGTTTGCTCCGCGCGGGGCTGCTGCCGACGGGCTTTCATGGCGGATTCGATAATTTTCAATTGACCGATCAAATGACGACGGATGTCCTGGTCGCCGGACCGCAGCGCATCAAGTAAACGGAGGACCGTGCCCCGCTCCTCCGCATTCAGCCCCGTCAACGCCACGGCGTCAGGAAGATAACCCGACTCCGGCTCTCTGACAACGGCGAGTCCGACAGTGTCCGATTGGCCTCGGGAATCCTGCGTAAGATAGCTGATCGGCACACCGGTCGCCTTCGCCAGCAGCTCGATCACGGGCGGATCCGGCTTGAGCCTCCCTTTGAGGTAGCGCGACAGCGTGCCGGCCGTGACACGCGATTCCCTCGCCACGTCCGCCTTTTTCTTGCCGGACTGCGCGATTGCGACGGCGAGCCGATCAGGCTTTAGGTCTTCCATCTCAACGAGATATAGAAATTATCGCTAAGCCTATTTTTAGGTTTGACAATGTGCGTCGCGCTTATTAATATGCGCACATGCACAGCAACACGTTGCGCAACATGATGGGCAACAGGAAGCGCACTATGGTGCGCAACACGATGCGCTCAGTTGAGCGGTCTGCTGGTTCTCAACCTTCATTACGGGGGCGGCCATGCGCGAATAAAGTTCGCGTGCTCTTGCTTCGGCGTGGGCTCTCCTACGCCGAAGTCGCCCGCCGTTTGCACGTCAAAAGTCGATCCACCATCGCGCGCGTCGTCTATGGGCATTACATCCTGCCGCAGGTGCGAGCGGGTATCGCCGAATTGCTCGGCGTCCCCGCGGAGCGGCTCTGGCCCACTGATCGCGCGGCATAAGTCAGGAGCTTCTGGTGACCGGTCACACCAGCCTGCGACGCCCCCGAAAACGACACGCGCCCGGAGCGACCCTCCGCGGCGATGACGCGAACGGCGCGAGAATCGCCCGCACCGTTCCCGCTCAGCGAGCCCCCCGCGCCGACGTCTTGACCGGCCTCCGCGCGGGGACGCCCGTTTCCGGCGCAGTCTACTCCGAACCATTTTCTTGCGCAACGCAGTCCCATCCGGCTGCCACTCTAGGCCGCCGCGGTCCAGGATGGCGATGAGAAAGACCAGCGATTTTTCCTGCCACGATACCCTGAAAGACGCCGTCGACCATGTGATTCACCATTCCCCGCTCGCGCCGAAGGCTCAGGCCGCCGAGCTCAACGTGCCGCTCTCCCTCTTTTACAGTTATGCCGACCACGCGCAGCCGGACCACTATCCGGCCCGCTTGATCGTGCCGCATGCGCGCTGCACCGGCAATCTCGCGGTGCTGGAATTTCTCAATCATCAATTGGGCTGCGTGCCGGTGCGGCTGGCGGATCTGCGCGGCGCCGGCGAGACCCCTAAGCAGCTCGCGCTCTTTCAGTCGACGATGCTGGCGGTCGTGAAGGAAATGGGCGAGGCCGCGGCGGCGATAGAACAGAGCCTCCAAGACGGGATGCTGACGGAGCGCGAGCTCCGCCGCTGCCGCAAAGAAGCGCGTGAATTGATCGATAAAGCCGTGCTGCTGCACGAGCAACTCAAAACGGCGGAAGAGGCGGCGCGATGACGGAGCACGACACGCTGCACGTCGACCTCGGTGATCGGATCCAGCCGGCGCTCGAACTGCCCGCAGAGGTGCAAGCGCACGACGAGCGCCACCCCGCGACGATCGACGCCTGGGTCTCGCGTGAAGAGGCGATCGCGCTCACCGGTCTGTCGGAGCGCTCGCTCTATCGCAAGGTCGCGGAGGAATGTTGGCGCACGCGGCCGTCTGGGCGGACCGGATCGAACGGTCGACCGATCCCGGAAATCGCCGTGTCGTCGCTGCCTGGCGGGGCTCAAGCGAAGTATTGGGCCACGCATCTGGTCCCCGCAGAAGCGCCCGCCACGGATCCACTGAATCTCGCCGCGATCCCGGAATGCTTGCGCACGGAAGCGAAGCGCCGCCTCGGGATTTTGGAGGCCGCGGCGGCCATTTTCGCCGGCCCGCGCGGGCTCCGTGAAGCGGCCTTGAAGGCCTTTTGTGAACCGCGTGAATTGTCTCCCAGCACGGTCTATCGCTGGCACCAAGCCTATGCCGCACGCGGGATCGGGGCGCTCTTGCCGAAGTGGGGGAAGCGCCGCGGGCGGTTCTTCGGCATCTCCGACGAGGTGCACGACTTTCTGAAGCAGGAGCATTGCTCGCCGCGCCGGCCCGATCGCACCACGCTCTACCGCTTCTTGCGCACGTTTTGCGCCGCGATCCATCAGCCCTGCCCGTCGATCGCCACCGTCAACCGCTTTCTCAATACGCTGCCGCCGCCGGCGGTGATCCTGGCGCGCGAAGGCGAGCAGGCGTGGCGCGCGCAGTGCGAGCCGAAGTGCGAGCGGGATCTCTCGACGCTCGGCGTCGGCGCATGGTGGGTGTCCGATCACCGCGAGTTCGACGTCTTCGTCCAGCTCCCCTGGTGGGACCACGTCGCCAAGGAGATGCAGGTCAAGATCTTCCGCCCCTGGCTCACGGCCTGGCTCGATCTGCGGAGTCGCGCGCTCGTGGGCTACGTCGTCACGATGGGGCCGAGCAGCGAGACGATCGCGTGCGCGTTGCGCGACGGTATCCAACAATACGGACTCCCGGCGCATCTCTATCGCGACCGCGGCAAGGACTACAAGTCGAACTGGTGGGGCGGGAAATACGTCACCCATCGACACGTGCGGCTCTCGGACGACGCCATGTTGCTTGTCAAGCCTGGCGTGATCTCGGCCGCCGGCATTCAACTGCACGCCGCCAAGGCCTATACACCATGGGCCAAGCCGATCGAGAGCTGGTTCGGCCACACCTTCCCGCAATGGGAACGCCGGCTGCCCGGCTGGTGCGGGAGCGACAACACAGAGCGCCCGGAAAAGCTCGCGAAGGAAATCGCCAACCGGGAGCTACTGACGTTGGACGCGTTCACGGCGCGCGTGGCCGAGTGCATCGCGGGCTACAATGGCACACCGCATTCCGCGCTCGACGGCGCCGCGCCGAACGACCTCTGGCGCGGCCAGGCCCTGGAGCGCCCACATCCGCGCACGCTCGATCTGCTGCTTATGAAGCACAAACCGGTCACCGTGACCACGCAAGGCATCAAGCTCTTCGGCCGGTGCTATCAGGCGGACGAGCTGGCCTTGCGCGTGAACACCAAAGTGTCGGTGCGCTATAGCCCGGCCGAGATTGGGCGCCTGGTGGTGATGGATCCCGCGACGCACGCCTTTGTTTGCGAGGCGGTGAATCAACCGGCGCTTCAGATGGGCGCCTCGGAAGCCGATGTGAAGGCGCTCGCCGCGTCGAAGAAGCGCGCGCGTCAGGCCGCGGGTAGCTTCCTCGATCACCGCCGCGTGCTGATGAATCCTGAACAGGCCTTGGCGGACCTCACGGCGCAGCGCCGCGCGCAGACCGTGGTGGCATTGCCGCCGCGCGATCCGGCGCCGGCCGCCGGCACGTTGCCGGTCACGCGCCTGGTGCCGGCGCTCGATCGTGCCGCCGCACAGACCACGCACGCATCCGTCCCGGCCTCGGCGGAGGAGAATGGGCCGCCGCCGTCCGGTCCGCGCGGACGTCGTCCCGCTGCGCCCGCGCCCCGTCTGACCACCGGGCGCGCGGCGCAGGCCGGCGCGGCGCCGTCACGCGAAGACTTGTTGAACGAACTCATGAGCGAGGCTCGCTGATGGCGCTGTTGAGCCGGGAGAACGAAATCATTCTCGAGCGCGTGCTGAACTTGCTGGATCGGCGCGAGGAGAAAGGGCGGCCGCTCTCGCAGCAACAGATCGCCGGGGCCATCGGCGTCAGTCCGGCGGTGATCTCGCACTTCTTGAAACGCACTTACGACGGCGACGTCGACAAGATTGCCCTGCTGCTCAAGAGCTACGTGGAACGCGAAGAGGCGAAGGACGAAGGCGGCTTGCTCAAGGTGCCGTTCGTCGACACGCGCCCGGCCAAGGCCATGCTGGCGGTGATCAAGTATTGCCACAAGTACGGCCGCATGGGCGCCGTGCTCTCCGGATCCGGCACCGGGAAAACGACGACGATCAAGCAGGCGCAGAAAGAAGATCCGTCGCTCATTGTGATCACCGCCTGGGCGAGATTGGGCGCGATCGGTGTGCAGCAGGAGCTCTGCGACGCGCTCAAAATGAGCGACGGCGGCAACAGCCGCGCCCTGATGAAGCGGCTCAAGCATAAGCTGACCGACAAAGGCCGCTGCCTCATCGTCGACGATGCGCACACGCTCGCCTTCGGCGCGCTCGATGCCCTGCGCTACATCTACGATCAAACCGGCACGGGGGTCGTGCTGGTCGGCATTCCCTCCTTGCAGCGGCATCTGACGAGCAAGAGCGAAGAGTACGAGCAGCTCGCCTCGCGCGTCGCCGGCCGCGTGCACGAGCTCCCGGAATTTTCGATCGACGACGCGCGGCTGATGTTCGCAGCCGTCATGCCGGAGCGCGACGTCGAGCGCGCGATCGCCATGCTCAAGAGCGATCCGCAAATGATGGCGAGCGGCCGGCGGCTCGGCAATCTGTTGGAGGACGCCGGCAAATTCGCGAGCAAGCGCACCGGCGGTGCCGGCGCGATGACGCTCGAGGATTTGAGTAAAGCGATGAGGTTGGCGGCATGAGCCTGAAGCGCGTGCTCTGGCAGGTGGCGATGACCCTCCTCGTGCTGGGCGGATGGCTCGGCGCCATCATCTGGTTCGCCGCTCTCCTGCAGTGGGCGGGCGCCGCCGGCTGGCCGCTCCTCGTGCTCACGCTGGTCCTGACCGCCGGCGCGGCGGCAATCACCGTCGCCGCAGGATGGGCCTCTCGCCGTCTGGAGACGTGGCGACCATGACCGCACTCGACCGACAGCTGGCGAAAACGTTTCGCGCGGCGCGCTGGGCGGAGTCCGGCGGGAAGCCGGCCTGCGCCAAGTGTTTCGATGCCGACGACGTCCGGAAGGGCTATGCGTCGGTCGAGGCCCGGAGCGAGCTCGCCCGCTATTTCTGCGGCTGCTGCAAGTACCACTTCGGCGACGCGACCGGCACGCCGCTCGCGCACACCAGCCGGCCGCTGGCGTTGTGGGCCTTTGTCGCGCTCGGCGGCACGTGGGAGCGCCTGGGACTCGCCGGCGTGTCGAACAAATGGAAGCGGGATGACCTGCGGGACATGGCGCGCCGCGTGAAGGGCTCGCCGGTGATCTGCCGATGGATCGAGCAGCTGGCTGGCGCTGCCATCACGATTCCCAAGCTCGCCGCCTCGCTCAAGCGCCGGTCGGCCGGCATGGGCGGCGGCCCGAAGGCGGCCGCATGAATCTTCGGCAGGCCCGGGCTTACCGAGCCAGGTGGGACCTATGAAGGTAAGAGGCAATGGACTGCAGGTCGGAGACCGTCTGCGGTTTGGGAGACAGGCGGGCACCGTGAAAGAGATCGTGAAGTATTGGCGTGGCAATCCGTCCGTCGTGCTCTTTCGGGACGACGCGGGTTTTGAATGCGAGATACACGTCACCTACTTGGAGCGGTCATGAAGTGGCTGGTGGGCTGGTGTTGCGCGATCGGGATCGCCGGCGCGGCGCTCGCGCTGGCGATGCAGCTCTGGCCGCTCGTGATTGTGAATGCGGCGCTCGCGCTGATCGCGGCGGGCTTGTGGAGGGCGGTATGACGCACGCGCAAGCGCTCGCCGCGGTGACGGCTCCGGAGCCGCGGCTCTTGGGACCGATTGTCACCGCACGTTGCGAGGCACGCTGCTGTCCTGATCGATCCGCGCCGGTGTTCGTTGTGTTCGGCCTAGCCGGCCTCCAAATCCTCTGCTCGACCTGCCGGAATTTTCAGCGCGAGATCGTCCGGCGCCGGCTCCTCACCCTGCGGAGGACCGCATGAGCCTCACGATCCGCTCGCAGCACGATCTGGATCGCGCGAACCTCGAAGTGGCCTGGGGCCTGGTCGGGCACGCGCGCGATCTCGACATCGATCGGCTGATCGAGGCAACGGCCGCCTTCCTGCGCCGCGATGCCGCGCGCGAAGCCGCCGAGCGAAAGGAGCCCGCGCATGTCGGGGCTGGAGCGTGAGCGGCCGATCCGCTGGAAGCGCTGGGACCGGCTGGAGCTGGTCGCGGACGCGGCGCGCGCCATGCCGAGTGAGGCGTCCAACACGGCAGGCTGGTATCGCGCGTATGGGGCGTTGCAATGGGCGCTGAGACTACTGGATCGGGAGCCGGTGCGGCTCCGGAAGAGCCGGACGAAGAGACGATCGAGGTGACCGTGACGCGCGCGCAGGCCGAGCAGCTCGTGCGGGAATACGACGTCTTATATGCGCACGCGAACGTGCTCGGGAAAAAGCAGGTCGTGGAATTGCGGCGCCTGCGCAACACCTTCGCGGCGCAGTTGAAGGGGAGCTGATGGATACGCTGAGCGACATCGAGGCCCTCGCGCTCGCCTATCGTGAGCGGCGGAACGTGCTGTTGGGCACTCTCTCGCAGTTGGACGCCGACATTGCCGCGCTCAAGCGCAAGCACCTGAAGGGGCTCACGCGCTGCGTGAAGCTCGCCGCGGAGACGGAGGCGGCGCTCCGGGCCGCGATCGAGCGGGCGCCGGAGCTGTTCGAGCGGCCGAAGACGGTCGTATTCCACGGCATCAAGGTCGGGTACCGCAAGGGGCCGGGCGCGCTCGACTGGGAAGACGACGGCGACCTCGTGCGAAAGATCGAAAAATATTTCGGCGAGGAGGCCGAGGCCTATCTGATCGTCAAGAAAAAGCCGAGCGCGGAAGCGCTGGAAGATCTCGACGCGGCGACGCTCAAGCGGCTGGGCGTGGAAGTGGGCGACGACAAGGACGAAGTGGTGGTGAAGCCGGTCGAGACCGACGTCGAGCGGCTGGTGAAGGCGCTCTTGAAGGGCGCGAAGGACGAGCTCGAGTCGGATTCCGCGGCGTGAGTGTCTGTGCGAAGTGCGGCGGGCTCGTGGTGGCTGAGCGCGATCTGCTCGCCGGCGAATCCGTGAAATGCGTGAATTGTGGATGGGACGGAGGGGTGATGCCGAAATTCAATTCTCCTGAAGCGGAAGCGCGCTGGCGCGCGGCGATGGCGGCCCGCAAGGGGCAGCCGCGCAAGAAGGCGCTCGCGGTCATGCAGCCGAACGGCGAGGCCGCGATGAAGCCGGTTCAGGGGGGGGGCGATCATGCAGGCGATCGAGGAGATCGATCAGAAGATCGCGGCGCTGGAAGTGTGTAAGCGCAAACTGCTCGAAGCCGACAAGTTGGTGAACGGATGACCGCACGCCGACCGCCCGGACCGGCTCCGGACTATCGCTGCGTTGCCTGCGGCTGCACGGAGCAGGAGGCCTGTCCGGGCGGCTGCGCCTGGGCGCTCGTCGATCATGCGCGGCGCCTCGGGCTCTGCACGCGCTGCGAAGCGTGGCTGTGCGCGCGGCCGGTGAGGGCCGAACGAGGGCGACGATGACGGCGGGCGAGACGGAAGGCCGCGCCGTGCGCATGTTGGAGGAAGATCGGCTCGTGCTCGACGTGATCACGGCTCACCGTGGCCGGCAGCGTGCCATCGGACTCGACGTCGTCGCTGGCCTCACCGGCATGACGGAGCGGAACGTGCAGGGAATCGTCGCCCGCTTGATCGAAGTGCATCAACAACCGATCGGCAGCGCGGTCAAAAAACCGATGGGCTATTTCTTGATCGAAACGGAAGCGGAATTGACCGAGAGCGTAAGCCAGCTGGTGCACCGCATCGGGGCGCTCGCCCGGCGCGTGGCCGCGCTCAAGCAGAGCACGATCCCGCTCGTGCTCCAGCAATTGGCCCTGGAGCTCGAGCCTGCGAGCGAGGAGGCCGCGTGACAGCGGAACAGATCGGCCGATCGATCGGCTATGGCCTTATCATGGCCGTCATTCTCGCGGTCACGCCGATCGCGCTCGCCCTGATTGTGCAGGCGTGGCGCTATTTCGGAGGCGTCTTGGCTGGAGGGGCGCCGTGAACGATCGCACCGATCGGCCCACTGCGATGGAACGCGCCGGCGCGGTGGATTGCCTGGTGGAGTTGCTGCTCGCGTGGCTCCAGCGCCCGCTCGACACATTGACCGAGCGCGCCCGCGGCGAGGCGATCCAAGAGGCCTGTCTGTATATCGGGCAGCTCAGGCATCTGGCGCCGGCGCCGATGGACGTCGAGCGCCGCCGCTGGATCGAGCGCGTGCGGCGGCGGCTCTGCGCGCAAATCTTAGAGCTCCGCGGCCATGAAGGCGGACTCGACGTCGAGCTCGAGCGCTGGGTCACCGCGATGCTCCTGCGGTATCACGACTGGCGGGAGCAGTATGCGCTCCCGCTGGCCGAACAGGCCGCGACACAACGACGCGGCTCAGCGTCACCGGCCGGCTCGGCGACCGGCCCCTCCGACGGCGGTGAGGTGCCGGTATGAGCCGGATCGCGGCCGTGCTGCGCGACCTCAAAGCCCCGGCGCCGATCGCGCTCTGGGGCGTGCGGACCAAGCGGTATCCGCAGCGCCGCGGCGGGCGCGTGTCGAGCGGCACGATGAAGGCGCTGGCGTTGGCCGCGCGGCTTGGGTTGTCGCGGCCGCAATCGGCGTTGAAGCCCAAAAGCGTCGTCGACGCGACGTCAACCTAAGCGATGGAGCGCACGTGGTACACGTTCGACAAACGCATCAAGAAAGAGCTGCGGCTGCGATTGCAGATCGTCGTCTGTCGATCGCCGGACTGCCGGCGGGTCTTGCACTGCGACAAGCTGCGCGGGCAGTCCAAGCTGTGGTGCTCTGATCGCTGCCGGATGCGCGAGCGCCAGCGGCGGATCAAGGGTCTCCGGCCCGAGCAGTACCGCGGCGTCCGCAAACGGCACAAGGGCGTCCTCGGCACGGCGCACTATGCGTTCGCGTTCCGTCCTTGATCGGGCCAGGCGCTGGGCGGCCCGCGAGGCTGCTCGCGATCCAGAGCCGGCGATCATTCTGTGTGGCGGGCGGCGGCCGTTGGATCGCCGGACTGCTGAGGCGCTGGCGGCACTCTTTCGACTGGTCCGAGCGAAGATCGAGAAGGGGGAGTTGTGAAACGTTACCGGATCCCCGACGCCGATCGCGAGCGGTTACGGGCGCTGCGGACGACCTTCGCCCACCGGCTGAGTGATGAGGAGCACGACCAGCTCGCCGGCATCATCCTGCGCGGACGCATTACGCCGGCGGAGTCACAGATCGTGGCGGCGCTACACGCGCGCTTCACGGTCGACGTCGCCGCGGTTCAGGGGGGGGGCAGCGTGATGCCGTTGTTTGAGAGTGTGAAATGAAACCGTCGCGCTATTGGCTCACACCGCCGGATTTCTATGCGGCGCTCGACGCGGAGTTTCGGTTTGACTTCGATCCATGTCCCTGCCCACGACCGGCTGGCTATAACAGTCTCGTCGTGCCGTGGGGCAAGAGCAATTACGTGAATCCGCCGTTTCTGAAGGTCGACGCGCCGTGTGGCGGACCTGCCGCGTTCGTCAGAAAAGCGATCGAGGAACGATCGAGGGGGGGGCGAAGCGTGGTCGTGTTGCCGTTGCCCTGGAACCTCGGGCTACTGATGGCGGCAGGAGCGGAGTTGCGATATGGGGGCATTGTGCGCTGGCTTGACGTCGAGACAAAAGAGCCGTGTCCGCGTCGAGCGCCGCAGGTGATCGCGATTCTCAGGCCGGAGCCATCATGCTGAAAGCTGCATTCAATCGCCAGCGCGTCGGGCCGACGGAGCGGGGCAAATTGATCGCGGGCATCCATGCACAGGCGCATGCGCTGCGCCTTACCGACGACATGCGGCGGGATCTGCAGCTCAAGCTCGTCGGCGTCGAGAGCACGAAAGACATGTCGCTCGCGCAACTGTCCACCGTCTGGTCGCGACTGACGGCGCTCGCGGACGATGCTGGGCTGAAGAAGCCGAAAAGACGCCCTGGCCGCGACGAGCGGCAGCCGAACGAATTGCCGACCGCCGAGCAGTGCGAGAAGTACCGTGCGCTCTATGAGTCGCTCGGGATCGCGCAACGGCCGGCGGTGGTGAACGCGCTCTGCGCGCGGATCACCGGCAAGCCCTGGCCGCAAACGCGCGAGCAGGCGAATAAATTGATCGAAGGACTCAAGGCGATGGTCGCCCGCGGCTGGAGGCCGCGCGACGTCGAGCCGAGCGAAGTGGACACCGTGGAGACGGGCGCCCGAAGTGTTGCGAGTGGCACGCCGGCTGACCAAGCCGGAGGGGCAGGTTCGAAACCGGCCGGGCGCTCCAATGCATGACGACGACGACTACGATGATTCGACCTGTGTCAATTGTGGGGCAACGGCACGCGCGACGACGTCGGACGGTCTCCGGGTATGTTGCGCCGCGTGCGTGTTTAATCCGGATGGATGTGATTGTGCGGTATCGAGATTCTTCGCGCACTGCGCGAAAGAGCGGGCCTCGGCCCGCGACCACGGCTGCACGCCGCAGCCCCTGGACGCCTGACTGTGGGCCGGTGTACCCCGGTGCTTCCGCAGGCGTCTGGCCGGCGCGGCGTCAAGCCTTTGAGAGGAGAATCCCGTGAAGCCTTTCCCTAAAACGCTCTACGTCAAGACGCTCGAAGATGCGAACGAGCCGAAGCAGATCTATTTTGATGCATGCGCATCAAAGGAGGAAGTTGCGAGGGTTGGAGAAGTAGTCGATGTCGCCGTGTACGAACTCAAAGGGACGGTCAAGGTACGCACCACCGTGCAAGCCGAGCCGGTGATCGCGTCCGAGGAGGGGAAAAATGGGCTGCGAGACCCGCCAGATCCAGCTCGATGATGGCACGACGGGAACGATGATGGTCTGCTCGCGCGGGCAGAGAGGGGAGAGGTGTTCAGTCGGCCTCTGCGGGAAGGACAGCGTGGCGCTCTGTGACTATCCCGTCGAGCGAGACGGGAAGCCGGCGACCTGCGATTCGCCGATGTGCGAGCGGCATCGGCATCCGGTTCCTGGCGCCGTCGATACCGACTGGTGCGAGGGGCATTGGAATTTTGAACAGCGCCAGCGCGCCAAGGTGGCCGAGGAGGCATCATGAGCGTTGCAAGCTTCGAACGAGAGTTGGTCTGGGCGCTGCGCGCGATCTGCCAGAATGCGAAGATCCGCGTGAAGGACGTCCAGGAGTGGAATACGTCGGAGGCCGCGGTGCGCGGAAATCTCCGTGCGGACGAAACGGCCGTGTATGTGCCGACGTGCGGCGTGTGGGTGGCCATTCCGAGCGCGCTCGTCAAGGCGCCGCTCGCGCCGTGTAATCAGGAGAAAAAGAAATGAGCGGCCAGCCGAACGCCAAGATTGAAATCCGGCTAGATCAGATCGGAAGAGGGACCGTGAAGGTCAACGGCCTAGATCTGTCGTCGATCGTGCGCTCGACGCAATTCATCTCCCGGGCGGGCGCCCTGTCGGCTGTCGAATTAGAGATTCCTGCGTGCGAGATAACGGCGGAGATCGAGGCGGCACTGCGTGTGTACATGGTCAAGACCGAGGATCTCACGGCTCACGGCGATGAGGTGCGACGATTCCAGGCGGACGGGGCGAGCCCGGCCAAGGAGTGACCATGACGCTCGACGAGACGATTCACGCATTGCAGCGGTTGCGAGACGATCGGTTCTCCGGCTCGGTGATGATCACGTTCGAGCGAGGCGGCAGCCTGCGCGTGGTGATCGAGGGGACGAGCGAGGCGGACGCGCCTGCAGAGCGCGTGGATGGCTGATCCGGCGCTGACCCGGGATGACGTCGTGGAGGCCTTGACCCTGCTGCTCGCGGAGGGGTTCGGCGAATTGACAGTGACGGTGCGCGAGCATAAGATCGAGCAACTCGAGACACTGATCCGCAAGAAACGGAAGGTGGCTCGCGCGGGCGACTGGGCGCGACCGCTCTAGTCCCGCGATGCAGACATATCTGCGCGGCTGATCGGACAAGACCCCGAAGGCCGGTTGAACAGGCATTCAATGCCTGTTTGACCGGCCTTTTTTTATTGTCCGAAGCGGGCGCGGAGCGCGAGGCAGACACAGATGGCGACGTTCGAGGCGGCGATCGACGTGGTGCTGAAGCATGAGGGCGGCTACGTCTGCCACCCGGACGATCCGGGCGGCGAGACGAAGTTCGGCATCTCGAAGCGACGCTACCCGGAGCTCGACATCCCGGCGTTGACGCGCGCGGAGGCGGTCGCAATTTACCGCCGGGATTTTTGGAATCCGTCTTACGAGAAGATCCCCGTGCAGAAGATCGCGGACAAGCTCTTCGACGCCTCACTGAACATGGATCATGGCGACACCCGCCCCTATTACGAGACGTCGATGCAGGCGGTCTCGCTCCTGCAGCGCGCGCTGAATGACGAAGGCGGCCGTGTCGACGTGGACGGGCGCTTCGGCCCGCAAACCCTCATGGCCGTCAAACTGATGCCGACGGTGATCTTGCTGCGAGCCTTTCGCGCCCGGCTGGCTTGGCACTATGCCGAGCTGCGCGCCCAAGACGCCTCACGCAAAACGTTTTGTCTTGGTTGGATGCGCCGTGCGGTGCTGGCGATCGCGCTCGTGGCGGCGCCCGCGTTCCACGGGCCGGCGCTCGCCCAGCAGGACACGCTGGAGCGCATGGAAGACGATTTTTTCAAACTGAACGACGCGTGCGACGCGCTGCCGGCGGAGGAGCTGCGGGTGGGCGGCGAGACGTTCCTGCGCCGGCCCTATCGCTGCGGGCATCGCCTGTGGCGGCTCTGGCAGGCGCGCTGCCCGGAGGGCTACTGGTCGCGCGTGTTCCTGCTCGATCAAGCCGACGGGAACGAAGACAGCTATTACCTCGATCGTTTTGCGGGCTTGCACAACGGCCGGCCGGCGCTCTTGGTCGAGGTGTATCGGCCGAGCTGCAGCCGGACCTAAGGAGGACATGATGAACGGGATCCTGACGTTTCTGAGCGGCAAAAAAACGTATCTGAGCGGCGGGCTCGCGCTCGTCGTGCTGGGGCTGTTTCTCTTCGGCGTGATCGATCAGGTGACGGCCGAGAAGGCGATCGCCGCGCTCGGGCTGGCCGGGATGATCAGTCTCCGTGCCGCGATCGCGAAGAGCGACGCGAAGACGGCGGAAACGGCACAGCAGGTCGCCGCGCTCCAGCGGCACCGCGACACGATGGTGGGCTAGCCGGTGGTCGAAGCCGGCGCGGTCCTCCTGGCGCTGATGCAGCTGGTGCTGGCCGTGCTGGACGACCGGCGCGCCACCCGGCCGCAACGAGAACGCGAGCAGCGAGATGATGCCTATGACGACGATGTGCAACGCAACGCCCAAGCCGCGGCGCGCGGCGACGCCGCGACACTCTCCGAGTCATTCGAAGCGGAGCGTCAGGCCGGTCTGCGCCGCGGCGATCGTGCTCCTGGCGACGGCGCTGACGAGCTGCGGCAGCTTCCGTAAGGAGCCGCTCGTGCTCTCAGCGGACCGGCGCGTGATCGCGGTGCCCTGCATGCAGCACCCCGGCTCGACGCGCTGCTACGAAGTGACGGACGGCTGGATGGCGGAGCGGTATCAACAGGAGCGGACGATGCGGCTCACGATCGAGCGGCTCACACGCGAGCAGGAACGGACACCGTGACGACGATCTATCGAGCATTGCCGCTCTTCATTGTGCTCTGGATGGCGCTCGCGGCGCCCAGCCCGCGCGCCCAAGAACCGCCGGCTGCTGCAGCGCCGGTGGTCGTGCGTGAACAGCCAATGTTCGACGGCGGCGTGCTGGATTTTGTGAAGGTGTTCGGCTTGGGCGGGATGATCTTCGTGATCTGGCTCTTCGACTATCGCCGGCAGCGCAGCTTAGAGTCGATCATCGAGGAATACAAGAAAATCGTGCAGGACAACGCCAAGCTGTTTGACGCCACGCAACAGGCGCACCTCGCGGCCTTTCGCGACATCAACGAGCGCAATCTCTCGACCTTCAAGGAGGCGATGCTCGCGCTCCAAAAGGTGGCGGAGGAAGCGAAGGACAACGCCGTCATGTGCGCCACCGTCAACACGCGCGTGGCGGAACGGCTCGATTACTTGAGTAAGGAGCGCGCCGCATGAACCACGCCAGGCTCGAAAAGATCGGCCTCCTTGAAGTGAAGAAGAAGGCGGCGATCGAATTGTCGGTCGAGATCCATGGCCTGCGCGAGCAGATCAACCGCGCCACGGACCGCAATCGGCCGATTGCGGATCTCGCGCTCGACGAATTGAGCGTGCTCATGCAGCGGCTCCAGGAGAAGACGATGGAACATCGCCAGCTCGTCGACGAGCTGCGCGAGTTAGCGGAGGAGTTGGGCTTGCCCGTCCCCAATGCGGACGTGCGGAGGAAACGGTGAGCACCGGATCGACTCTTGCGCAGGCAGGCAGGCAGGCAGGCAGGCAGGCAGGCAGGCAGGCAGGCAGGCAGGCAGGCAGGTGTCCGCATGCTGACGCTCGCGCCCTGGAAGGGCGGCAAGGCCCGGCTGGCGGCGCGATTGCTGCCGCTGTTCCCGCCGCATCGCTGCTATGTCGAGCCGTTCGGCGGCATGGCCTCGCTGCTGCTCAACAAGCCGAAGTCGGACGTCGAAGTCTACAACGATCGCGACGATCGGCTGATCGAATTGTTCTCGGTGTTGAAGTATCACCCGGCCGAATTCGACCGCGAGCTGGACGGGCTGCTCACCAGCCGGCGGATCTTCGAGCGCTATCGCGATCGCACCGGCGTCACCGACATTCAGCGAGCGGCGCAGTTTCTCTACGCGCTCGCGTTTTCGTTCGGCGGGACCGGCGAGACGTTTCCGACGATCAAAGTTGGAGGACATGGCGTCGCCGGCGTGCCGGCCTTGCGCGAACGGGCGGCGCTCGTCAAGGCACGGCTCGAGACCGTGACGATCGAGCACCTCGATTGGGAGCAAGCCATTGAGCGGTACGACGGGCCAGACACCTTTTTCTTCTGCGATCCGCCCTACCTGGAGACGAGCGGCTATCGCGCGCGCTTTGTCGACCGCGATCACGACGCGTTGGCCGCGCGGCTTAGGCGGATCGAAGGAAAATTCCTGATGACGAACAGTGACGTGCCAGCCGTCCGATCGCTCTACCGCGGCTGCCCCATGACCGTGCTGCGCGGTCAGCTCGCGGTGGAACACTCGCACACCCGCGCGTTGAAGCACCTGGTCGTGACGAACTATCCGCTGAAGAGGGCACGGTGATGGATCCTCAGAGGCTCGCGATCTCCGAGACGACATCCGGGCGGCCGCCGGAGCCTGGGTGCGAATCTGCGGCGGCGCCAGAGCCGATCGATCCACGCACAGGGCAACACAAAGCCTATTGGGTGCTGTCGGCGGAGGAGCGCGCGAAGGGATTCGTGCGGCCGGTCCGCGCCGCGTATCAGCACGTCGGGCGCCCAGGGCCAACGTTTCCCCTGCGCGATCTGACGGATGACGAGCGGAGCCGGTATCGGAACTATGGCTACGTCAAATTTGAGACCTATCCCGAAAGCCGCTCGCCCATAACCGGTCGCTTCTGGACACAGGCCGATCTCGACACAATCGATAAAGGCTGCGGCATCGTCACCACGATGGGACGCGCGATCGCCGAGACCTACGCGCGCGATCCGCACTACTACGGCTCGACGTTTTGTGTCGGATGCGGCGTGCATCTTCCAGTGGGCGAACAGGGCGAATTCATTTGGATCGATGGCCGCGGCGAACGTGTGGGGACCTGATGCCGAAAGCCCGCGCGCACAGTTCGATCGAAAAGCTCGGCGTGCAGGAGTTGGTCGGCCATCTCTTTGAAGTGCCCGGCACGACGTATGAGCAAATTGTCGAGAAGGTCCGCGAGGCGACGGGCAAGCGGCTCACGAAGTCGGCGCTCTCGCGCTATCACGCGGTCTGGTCGGATGCCCGCACGCAGCTCGAGCTGGCCCGGAAGGACGCCGACGCGATCGCGTCGATGCTGAAGGAACACCCGAATACGGATTTTACCGAGAGCGCGATGGCGATGCTGCTCGGCAAGCTGGTCCGTCGATTCGCCAATGCCGCGGAGGCGTTTGAGTCTGTCCCGCTCGACAAGCTCTCGCACCTGCTCGTCAAGGTGGTGCGAGCGAATCAAGCGACGGAGGTGTTGCGGATTCAGGGCGAGCGCCTCGCGCTCCTGACGCAGCGGGTCAAGGCGACGGTGGAGAAGGTGGATGAAACCTTGAAGTCAAAGAATTTGGACGCGGACACCCTCCGCAAGATTCGCGAGGAGATCTACGGGCTCGCGCCCGTTGGAGTGTAGCGATGCCGGTCCTAAATCTGACGCAGTATCAGAAGCAAGCGGCGACCTGGAAGGCGCGCTTCGATTTGCGCCGCTGGTCGCGGCAGACCGGGAAAACCTTCGAGGACACACGCGAGATCGTCGACGACTGCTACGCACGCCGCACGAGCTGGGTGATTCTCTCGCGCGGCGAGCGGCAATCCAAGAAAAACATGGAGCAGGCGCGCGTCCATTGCGAAGCCTACGGCGCCGCCGCCGACGTGCTCGAAGACACGTGGGAGGGCGACGAGGCGAAATATAAGTCGCTCGAAATTCGCTTGCCGAACGGGTCCGTGATTCTCGGGCTGCCGGCGAACCCGGACACCGCGCGCGGCTTCTCCGCCAACGTGTCGCTCGACGAGTTCGCGTTTCACAAGGACAGCCGGAAGATTTGGGCCGCGCTGTTCCCCGTGATCACGCGCGGCTATCGGCTGAAGGTGACGAGCACGCCGTTCGGCAAGTCAAACAAGTTCTACGATCTCGACATGCTGTGGTCGAAGAAGCAGGCCGAGGGCGATCCGCACTATCACGCGAGCAAGTTGGATATTTACGACGCCGTCGCCGGTGGCCTGGAGTTGCGGGACGAGGACGGCAATCTCACGCAGCCCGAGCAGCTCAAGGAGGCGCTCGGCGACGACGATGCGTGGGATCAGGAATATCTCGTCCTGTATGTCGACGAAGCGACCGCCTTTCTCTCCTATGACCTCATTGCGAAATGCGAAGACGACGAGATCGAGCCGGAGCCCGCCTGGGTTGCGCAGCTGCTCGCACAGGCCACGGACATGCACCAGGTCTATCTCGCGACAAAGGTGCTGCCGGAGACGTTCGAGGTCCTCGACCACGCGCTGCTGAACGGTGACGCGCTCTATCTCGGATTCGATATCGCGCGCCGGCGGCACGGTTCGGTGATCTGGGTCAATCGCGATCGTCAGGGCATCCAAGAAACCGCCGCCGTGATCCGGATGAAGAACGTGCCGTTTTTCGTTCAGAAGGTCGTGCTCTTCTCCCTGCTCGGCCATCCGCAGCTGCGCCGCGCGTGCATTGACCAGACCGGCATCGGGGGGCAACTCGCCGAAGAAGCGATCGACCACTTTGGCGATGCGCTAGTGGAAGGAATCGACTTTACCATCGCCAACAAGGAGCTGCTCGCGAGCGGGATGAAACAGAAGATGGAAGACGCGGTGCCCCGGATTCCCGCTGAGGTCTATATCCGAAATAGTTTTCATGCGGTGAAGAAGCTCCCGACTGGCACCGGACATTTTCGCTTCGATGCCGAGGCTAGTGAGAAGACCGGCCATGCCGACGAATTTTGGGCGGCGGCGCTGGCGCTCCATGCCTATGCCCCATTCGGGGAATTGGCCGGCGAGCCCCGGATTCGCGTACTACGCCAGGCGAGCCCGTGGGGCGCGATCCAAGGGGTGGGGGCTAGGACGGGCCGCGCGGAGGCCGGATCGCATGCCTGAGGGGCAAATGGAACGTTGTACAACGTTAACGTGCAGGCAATGCGGCAAGAGTTTTACGCCAAAGAATCGGAATGGGATCAAAACGGAGTCCTGTTCTCGGAAATGCACGATCGCCTGGCACAACGCCAGGCGGTTGAAAGGCGCCGCACTCTTAAAGGACGAGAAGTCACCCCGCCGACGCGGACCGTCGAGGCATGCGCAACGGGTGTCGCAGGTGGTCTTTCAGTCGCTCGTGCCGGTCGATCAGCGGGCGGCGCTCATCCGCCAGGCCTGCGCCCATCTCGGGATCACGGATCCGGCCGCCATTGACGCTGCCTTGAAACGGAACGGCTGCGAGGTCGCCGCGTGACCTTCAGCCAACGCTTGAAAATGGCCCTGCACGTCATGACCGGCAAGGAGTTGATTCCCTGGGACCCATCGCTCTCGCGCACGGTGGGCGCGGGGCTCCCGTGGCTGCGCGGGGTGGCGCAAGAGGGCAAGCTGACGGCGCCCTACGCGCAAGACATCTGGGTCTATGCCTGCATTTCGGCGATTGCCTCGCGCATCGGCTCCCTCCCCTTGCAGCTCTGGAAACCGGAAGGGGATGACGCCAAGCGGCGCGGCACGATTGGCGCGGCCAAGGCCTACCGGCGGCGCAAGTCGAGTCAACGGCCGTTCGGTCGCTGCGGCTTCCGGAAAGATTTTGTGCCGGTGCTCGACGGCGACCTGGCCGCGCTGCTCGCGCGCCCGAATCCGGAGACGCCGGCGGCCCTCTTCTGGATGTTGGCCGTCACGCATTTGCAGCTGTGCGGCGACGCCTTCCTCTACAAGGAGCGGATGGGGATCGAGCGCGGGCGCGTGCAGGAGCTCTACCTCTATCCGAAATGGCGCATGCGCTGCGTGACCGACGTAAACGGGCTGCTGATCGGCTGGATCTATCAGGCCGGCACGACGCAGATCCCGCTCGCCAAGGACGACGTCATCCATCTGCGCCTGCCGAACCCCTACTCCGACCATGTCGGCCTCGGCCCGGCCGACGTCGCGCGGCTGTCGATCGAGCAGGAATTTGCCGCGAACCTCTACAACAAAGCGTTCTTCGAAAACTACGGCCAGGTCGGCGGCGCGCTGAAATTCCCGAAGAATCTCACGGACCAGCAATTCAATCGGTTGCTCGCGAATTGGCGCGAGACGCGCGCGGGCGTGGCGCGGGCCTACGAAGTGCTCATCCTGGAAGGCGGCGGGGAATACGTCGACACGGCCCAGTCGCTCAAAGATATGGCGTTCGCCGAGCTCAAGAAAATGTCGCGCGAGGAAAAGGCCGCGGCGTTCGGCGTGCCGCCGGCCGAAGTCGGCATCTTCGAATATGCCAACTATGCGAACGCGATGGTGCAGCAGAAGCAGTTCTGGTTCAACAAGCTCTTGCCGCTGCTCCACTACATGGAAGGCGAAGTGCAAGCCAAGCTGATCGACGACACCGAGCCGGGCCTGATCTTCGAAGCCGACCTCACCGGCGTGCAAGCGCTCAAGGAAGAAATGACTGCGCGGGTCACGCAGGCGAAGGAGCTCGCCACGATGGGATGGCCGATCAACCAGATCAACCGCCTACTCGATCTGGGCTTCGAGGACGTGCCGTGGGGCGACGATTGGTGGATCGGCTTCTCGCAGGTGCCGGCCCGCACGCTGCTCGCCGGACCGGCGATCGAGCCGGGCCTGCCGGCCGAGACGGACGAAGAAGAGCCGGACAAATCGGTCACGCGTGTGACAGCGAGCGCCAAGGATTCGCAGCGGCTCACGCTCTGGAAGGGGCACGTCACGCGCGTGCAACCGATCGAGCAGCGCTATCGCAAGGCGCTCCGCGACTACTTCTATGCGCAGCGCGCGGACGTGCTGCGCCGGCTCCATGCCCATCCGGAGGCGCTCAGGCGCGCGGCGGCCAGGAAAGCTGCGGAGGAGATTCTCTTTGTACTGGACGAGCAGACCGGCAAATTGCGCGAGGTCTCTCGCCCCTACTTCGAAGAGGCGTTGAAGCGCGGCGGCGAGGCGGTGTGGGCCGAGGTCGGCGCGAGCGGCGGCTTCAATCCGCAATCGCCGGAGGCGCGAGTGCAGATCGACTGCCAGCTCCGCGAATTGGCCGGCATTCCGGAGCGCGTGCGCCGACAGTTGGAGCGGCTGATCGCGGAGGGGCTGAGCCAAGACGAATCGCCGGCACAGATCGCCGACCGCATCCGGACATTCTATCGCGGGCTCTCATCCGGCCGGGCGCTCACGATCGCCCGCACGGAGACCGCCCGCGCCTACAACGAAACGCGCTGGCTCGCGATGCAGCAACTCGGCGTGGAATGGTCGGAGTGGCTCTCGGCCGGCGATGAAAAAGTCCGCCATGCGCCGGGCGATCACGGCATCGACGGCCAGCTGCGCCGGCTGGGCGAACCGTTCAGCAATCAGCTGCGCTTTCCGCATGACCCGCAGGGCGCGCCCGGCAACGTCATCAACTGCCGCTGTGTCGCGCTGCCCAGCAGAGGGAGGGAGTAAATGGACCTCGATCTGACCACGAAGGCGAGCAAGCAGTACGTCGGCGAGCTCAAAGGCATCGACCAGGAACGCCGGACCATCAGCGCGCTGGTCTCCACCGACAGCGTCGACCGCGACGGCGACGTTATCGTCGCGGCCGGCTGGCAGCTCGACAACTATCGCAAGAATCCCGTCGTGCTGTGGGCGCATCGCTACGACGAGCTGCCAGTTGCCAAAGCGCTCGCGCTCGAAATCACCGACCACGGCCTGCTGGCCATGATGCAGTTCGCCGACCATGAGCTGGCCCAGGACGTGTTCGCGCTCTACGCCGGCGGCTTCCTGCGGGCCTTCTCGGTGGGCTTTCGCGCGCTCGAGTACGGGCCGCGCAAAGATGAGACGAGCCGCGGCTGGCTGATCAGCAAGGCGGAACTGATGGAATTCTCCTGCGTGCCGGTGCCGGCGAATCAAGACGCGCTGGTCCTGGCAAGCAAGGCGCTCAAGCTCTGTCAGTCCGTGACGCGCGCGGCGGACGCCGCGCGGCATTATCTCGATTTGCCTGAGGCGGAACAGACCCGCTCCGCCGATCTGGATCCGCTCGACGAGCCCGCCGAGACGCAGACCCGCGTCGATCTGTCGGCTGCGCTGGCCGAGCTGTGTGCTGTGACCGACCAACTTCACAAAGGAGCGTGACGACCATGGACGAGAAACAACTCAAGGAATTCATCGAGGCGATGACCGCCAACAGCAAGGCGATGATGGCGCGCTTCGAGCAAATCGAGAAGCAAGTCGAGCTCACCCAGGCCGAGATGGCCAAGGCCGCCCAGCGCACGGTGCAGCTCGAGGATGCGGCCATGAAGGACGGCGACATTCCGGCCGAATGGCTGTCGTTCATTGGCAAGCATCGTCCGGCGCTCGGACCGGCGAAGACCGATCGCGAGAAGCTCGCGCGGGCGGTCAAGACCGCGAAGTTCTTCACCGCACTCGTCGTCGGCGATCATGCCGCGCTCAAGGCGATGGGCGAAACGACGGACCCGGCCGGCGGCTATCTCGTGCCGGAGGAGTTTCGCGCCGAAGTCATTCTGAAGCAACAAGTGTTGCCGGTGCTGCGGAACCTCTGCCGCATCATTCCGATGGGGCGCGATCGCATCAACATCCCGGCGGAGTCCTCCCGCATCAGCGTGAACTGGGAGTCAGAAAATGCGACGTGGACCGCCTCCGATGCGGCGCTCGGCAATATCGCGCTCGCCGTGAATCGGCTCGACGGCTTCACGGCCGTCTCGCGTGAGCTGCTCGCCGATAGCGCCGTGTCCGTGATGGACATGCTGGCGACCATGTACGCCGAGGCGCTCGGGCTGGAAGAAGATAAGCAGTTCATGATCGGGACCGGCGTCGGCAAGCCGCTCGGGCTCAACGCCACGGTCGGGATCGGGTCCGTGGCACAGGCCGGCGGCTCGCTGGCCCTCGTCGATTTCATCGAGCTGTACTACACGCTCGGGCGGCAGTACCGCGCTGGCGCAATCTGGATCATGAGCGATACCAACATGAAGAAGGCGGCCAAGCTGCTCGATGCGAACGGCCGGCCGATCTTCGATACGCCGAACAGTGCCGTGACCGGGGTGCCGGGTGGCGCGGCGCCGGCCCTGCCGCAGACCGGGCAGATTTTGAACCGCCCGGCGTTTAGCCAAGACGACTTGCCGAACAACGTGATCTATTTCGGCAATCCCAAGTATTACTTCCTGGGCGATCGCGGCGACATGGGTGCGGAAATGACGACGATCGGCGCCGGCGCCTTCGAGAAACATCAAGCGGCGTTGAAGGTCTGGCGGCGGCTCGATGGCCGCGTCGCCTTGACCGACGCGTTCAAGAAGTTAACCGGCGTCTCGTAGTCGACGCCATGACGGCGCGGCGGCGCAGGCCGCCGCGCCGATGGGTCACACGCAGCGGTGTGTATCGTTCATCTTTTTGACGAAGGAGGCTCCCATGACATGGTGCGTATCGAAGATGGGTCGGTCTATCGCAGTCGCCGTGCTCGTGCTGTGTGCCACGCTTGCCGTGCTGACGATCGTCGCGCCGTCCGACGTCGACGCGGCGAGCCAGCGCGACGTGTTCAGCAACGCGAAAGTCGTCGAGCTGCACAATGCGGCGGCACGCACGTCGACCGCCACCGGCACGGGGCAGGATCTGGCGGGGCATTTCCGCACCGGCGTCGCCACCCTCAGTTGCGGGACGGTGTCCGGCACGTCGCCGACCAATACCGTGACCCTGGACGGGTCCGACGACAATTCGACCTGGAACGCGGCGCAGGCGTCGTTCACGCAATGCACCGCCGCCTGTTTTCAATCGGTGGCCGTTCGGAAAGCCTATCGGTATTGGCGCAGCGTGCAAACAATTGGCGGCACGTCACCGTCGTTTACCTGCAGTGTCACGCTGTTGATGGCCGATCCGAGTAGTAAGTGAGTGCTGCATGAGAGGCTGGCGGCGACACGCGTCGCCGCCAGCATGGAGCGCTCACATCACCACACCCAAGGAGGACAGTATGGGAGACGAGAAGGCCGAGAAAGAGAAGGCGAAGGCGAACAAGGTCACCGTCTATGCAACCGATCTCTTGCATGAGGATGGCCAATCGTATCAGGCCGGAGACCCGCTCAAGGTCGATTCTGAACGGGCCGCGCGCTTGGTCGAGATCGGCATCTGCTCGAACGAGAAGCCGGCGCCGGCGGCGCCCTCGCCTGAACAGGACGCGGACTATCACGACAAAATGATGCGGCTGGGAAAGGGCTGAGCTGACCGATGAGTCTCACGTCGCTCGCCAGCGTGAAGGATTTCAAGAACCTCTCGACGATCGAGCACGACGCCGAGATCCTGCGGCTCATCCCTGCGGTCGACGGCTTCATCGAGGCCTACTGCAATCGTCCGCTGGAGCAGGCGACGGTGACGGAATATCACAGCACGCGCGCCGGGCAGACGACGCTCCGGCTGAAACGCTACCCAGTCGCGTCGATCACGTCGCTCTATGACGACGTCGATCGCGTCTATGCCGCCGCCACGCTGCTCGCAGCGACCGACTATGTGCTCGATGAAGAGAGCGGCCTCGTGACGCTCGACGGCCTCACGTTCCAGGAGGGGCTCAAGAACATCAAGGTGGTCTATACCGCGGGTTATGCGGCCGGCTCCCACGAGCGGGCGCTGCTCGAGCAGGCCGCGATCGAGCTGGTCTGGCTCGCGCGCAACAAGGGCGATCTGGCGCTGTTGGGCCTGCAGAGCCGCAGTATCGCCGATGGGCGCGTCGACACGTTCAATACCGATTGGCCGGCCGGCGTCAAAGAGATCCTCGATCAGTTCCGGAAGGTGGACCACTGATGCCGAAAACGCTGCAGATCAAGATCGGGATCACCGGCACGCTGAAAGCGAAGCTCATGGCGGTGCTGCACCGGATCCGTCCGGCGCTGGCTGAAGGGTTGCGCGATTTGTTGGTCGACGCGGCGGCGCGGACGACGCGGCGGGCCAGCGGCGACGTGCTGCGCGTGCGCACCGGGCACTTGCGGCGCACGATCGGGCCGCCGACCGTCCAGCAAACCTCAAGCGGCGCCGCGGGCGAGCTGGCGGTGACGGCAAAGTACGCACCGTTTTTGGAGTACGGCACGCGGCCGTACCGGATTGTCCCCCGGCGCGCGCTGGCCCTGCGGTTCATCGACCGCTACGGGCGTGTGCGCTTCGCGCAATCGGTCAATCATCCCGGTCTGCGCCCGCGGCCGTTCTTCGAGCCGTCGTGGGAGGAGGCGGTGGCGGGGCCGCCCACGGCGCGGCAGCGGTTGGCCGCACTCGTGCAACAGACGATCAACGAGGCGTAACTCGGGTACGCGCCGGTCTCGGCCGGCGCGGGGTGGGCGGGTGAGATAAATGCCGGTCGAACCACGTGACGAGCAAATTCTGGCGGCCATTGACGCGCGGCTGAAGGCGATCGTGAAAGGCGACACCTATTTCTTCACGCCCGGCGAGGTGAGCCGCGACTGGAAGAATTTCGACGAAGTGAAGAGCTTTCCATTCTACGGGATCATCGAAGGGGAGCTGCAGCGCAAAGAAGATACCTATCTGAAAGTCGACGTAGTGCTGCCGGTGACGATCGTCGGCTGGGTGAACGGCGACAAGCAAGGCCTGAATCGCCGCATTGCGCTGAACCGCTGCGCCGCCGACGTCATCCGCGCGATCTATGTCGACGAAGAATGGAGCGGGCTCGCGCTGATCACGAAAGTGCTCCGGCGGCCGACGGACGAGGCGTTCGCGTATGCGAAGCCGCACGCCTATTTCGAGCTTGCGCTGCAGATCGAGTATCAGCTCGACCGCACAGCGGCCTAGCGGAGCAGCGCGCGGAGCAGGGAGGACGGCATGGACGTCGTGATGCTCAAGGAGGTGCCCCACGAGTCGCTCAACGGGGGGCGCACGCGCCAGACCTTTGTACAGGGCGAGCGCTACGACGTCCCGGACGAGATCGCCCGGCGGTGGATCAAGGATGGCTGGGCCGCGGCGCCTGGTGCGGCGAACAAGGCGCCAGGCGAGCGCCACGGCGACGGACGATAAGGAGGCCTCATGCCCGCGACACACGGCAAAAAAACCCGCGTCTATATCAACGGCTACGACCTGACCGGCTTCTACCGCAAGGCGGAATCCGAAACCACGCGCGAGGTGGCGAAGGCCACGCCGTTCAATAGCGAGGAGGAAATTTACGTCGCCGGGCAGAAGGACGCCTCGATGTCCCTCGAGGGCCTGTTCGACGGCGCCGTGAACGGGGTCGAAGAGGTGCTGCACACGGCGCTCGATACGGACCCGACGATCATTACGCTCCTGCTGCAGGGCGACGCGCTCGGCAACGTCGCCTACGGTCTCTCGTCGCTCGAAAGCAAGTTCGCCGTCGACAGCTCGAAGGACGACGTGGTGACGCTCGCCAATGAGGCGCAGGCCTCCGGCGGCCGAGACCGCCTGCTCGTGCAGCATACGCTCGCGAGCGAAGTGGCCAGCGGCCAGTCAGCTGGGATCGACAACGGCGTCCAGACGACGAACGGCGGCGTGGGCTATCTGCACGTGCCGGACATTACCGGCATTACCAACCTCGCCGTGGTCATCGAAGATTCCGCGGACGGCAGCAGCTGGGCGACGCTGCTCACCTTCGCCGGCGTCACCGCCGACCGCGCGAGGCAAAAAGTGGAAATCACCGGCACGGTGCGGCGGCACACCCGCGCGCGCTGGACGTTCACGGGCGCCGGGTCGGCGCAATTTTGGGTGGGATTCGGACGACGCTAACGAAGGAGGACGTTATGACGCTGTTCCAGTGGTGGGATTCCCTGTGGGCCTTCCTGCCGTTGTTGTGGCCCCTATTCGGCGTGGTCACGCACGGCAAAAAGGCCGTCGTGCAGCTCGACAACGGCGCCGGCTTGCTCACGGACATTACGGCGTATTTGTCGAAGTCGTCGCTTGAGCGCATGCGCGAGACGGCGGAGACGACGGTCTTCGGCGTGGAGAACAAGACCTACGTCGCGGGCATCAAAGACGCGACGTTCTCCGGTGAGGGCAACTTCGATGCGGCACTCGACGCCATTCTCGACGCGGCGCTGGGGACGGACAACACGAAGACGCTGCAGTACGACCCGCAAGGCGCCGGCACGGGGAACATCCGCTACGGCGTGGAAGTGCTGATTACGAAGTACTCGATGGACACCGACACCGGCTCCAAGGCCGGCTGCAGCTTCGAGCTGCAATGCACGGGCGTGATCACGCGCACGGTGCTGTAAGTGGATATCGTCGGGTTTCCGACCGCCGACGGAAAGGCGGGCGGCACGTATACCTGCTATCTGAAGAAAAGGAGTCCCATGATCGATCTGGAGAAAGTGAAGAAATCGGCCGCCCTCCGCGAGCGCGAGATGGCGGTGCCGGTATTGGGCGGCACCGCCCGCGTGCGCCTGTTCCGCAAGGCCGACCTCGACGGCATGCGCGTCGAATCGATGGTGAGCGGCGAGGTCGACAATGACAAGTTCGAGCGGTTCCTCGTCATGCGCGGCTTGATCGAGCCGGCGATCGACGACGCCACTTACGACGAGCTCAAAAGCGGCAACGCGGCGGTGTACTACGCACTGGTCAAGGTTGTGATGGAGGGCAACGGGATGACCGAGCTAGCGGCTCGCGATGCCCGTCGCACCTTTCCAGCTTGAGCCGGGCACTCGGAACGATTTTCTGATCGCGCGCGATCTCGGGATGACGGTCGAGCAGATGGGGGAGGCGATGAGCGTGCAGGAATATTTCCAATGGCTCGCGCTCTATGCCGTCGAAACAGAGGAGCATGAACGGGCGATGAAACGGGCGAAGGACGGAAAGCGATGACCGACGCCAGTCTGCGCGCCTCCGTGACCGCCGACATCGCGGACTTCACGAGGAAGTTCGACGAAATGCGCGGGGCGATCGATCGGATGGCCTCCGACGTCAAGGCGCCGGCGGACAAAGCCGCCGGCGCGCTCGGCGGCGTCAAGGACGAGCTCACCAACATCGGCACGTTGCTTAGGAGCGGCGCGCTGGTAGTGGGGGGCGCCGCGATCACCGACCTCGTCACGGTGCCGATCATCAACCTCGGGCGTGAAGCCGTGCTTATGGCGGACCGCATGCGCAAGTCTGAAATTGCCTTCGGGGTCTTGCTCCAGAGCGGCGCGGCGGCGACGGCGATGCTGCGCGACCTGCAGGCCTTTGCCGCGTCGACGCCGTTCGACTTTCCGACCGTCGTCGAGGCCGCAAAGAAGATATTGGCCTTTGGGACTGAGGCAAAAGAGGTCATTCCCACCCTCCGCAACGTGGGCGATGCGGTGGCCGCGCTCGGTGGCAACGCCGGCACGTTCGATCGGCTCATCATCGCGCTCGGGCAAATCCGGCAGAAGGGCGTGCTGCAGGCCCAGGAGATGCGCCAGCTTGCCGAGGCCGGTATTCCCGCCTGGGACATCCTCGCGGAGAAGTTGGGTAAGACCGTGCCGGAGGCGATGGAGATGGTCACCAAGAAGCAGGTGGACAGTCTCACCGCGATTACCGCCATTCAGGAGGGCATGGCGGCCCGCTTCGGCGGGCTCATGCAGCAGCAGGCGACGACCATCGAAGGCACGCTGGCCAACCTCAAAGATACGGTCGGCTTCATCTTGACCGACATCGGCCGTGAGCTGATCGAGACGCTGCAGATCCGCGAGGGGCTCGCGGCGGTGCAAGAATTCGCGCGCGGCTTTCTCGACTGGTTTAAACAGCTCGATCACGGCACGAAACAAGTGCTCCTGGTCTTCACCGCGACCTTTGCAGCGGGCGGGCCGATCTTGGTCGCGGTCGGCGCCTTCATGGCGGCGCTCGCGGTCGTGACAGCCCCCATGCTCATCGGCGGCCTCATCGTCGCCGGCATCGTCGCCGGCGTGGCGTTGATCCTCCTGAATTGGCAAAAGATCAAAGACACCGGCATCGCGCTCTGGACGAACCTGAGGGACGTCGTCGGCGGGGTCGTGACACTCATGGTCGACAAAATCTACGAGAACTTGATCGGCCGGTTCGTGCGCATCGTGCAGGGCGTGAAGGAAAGCACCGAGGCGGTCGCCGGCTTCTTTTACGATCTCTGGACCAAGGTCAGTCGCCGCTCGTATGTGCCCGACATGGTCGACGATATTGAGACCGAAATGACGCGCCTACAGGGGGCGGCGATGGTCGACCCGGTGCGCGCGGCCACGGAAGAAACCGCCCGGCAAATCCGCTCATTCGACATCAACACCACGAGCAGCGTGCGGAACATGGTCGCGACGACGGCCAAACTCCTCGAGGGCGGACAATTCCTCTTTCCTCAAGCGGCCATGTCCCAGGGGCTCACGGCGCTGAATAATTTTTGGGGTTCGGCCGTGCAGACGACCGCCAACGCGCTCGCGCAGATGACGACCAAGCAGGTCGAGTGGGCGCAGGTCGGCATTCAGCTGGGGCAGCTGTTCCTCTCGACGATGATCTCATACATCCTCCAGCTGATGACGCAGTGGGCGGTCGCGACCCTCTTTGGCCAAACGCAAAACACCGCGCAGCTCGGCGCGCATACAGCGATGGAATCGGCGAAGACGGCTGCCACGTCGGCGGCCGAGGCGGCGCGCCTGGGCATCACGAAGGCGGCACACACGATGATGGCCGTGAGCCAGATTGCCGCACTAGGCTCGATCGTGGCGCTCGGCACCGGCGCGATCGCGGTCATGGAGGCGGTGATGCTCGCCGCCTCCGCGATGATGGCGGCCATCGCCGGGGCGCTGTCTGCCGGCATCTACACCTCGTGGATGGCGCCGCCGGTGGCCGCCGCGTCCGGCGCCATTGCCGCCGGCGCCGCCGCGCTCGGCCCTGCTGCGCTCGCGGCCATTCAGGCGGCTGCCGGCTCGGCAATCGTCGCGAGCTCGATCGCCGGCTTCGCAGAGGGTGGAATCGGGAGCTTTGGCGCAGGCACGATCGCGGCCCTGCACGGCCGCGAAGCGATCATCCCGCTCAATCGCCGCGGCGCGGATTTCATGCAGCAGTCGCTCGGCTTATCCGGCGGAGGCCCCCAGCGCATCGAAGTACCGCTGTACCTCAACGGCCGGGAAATCGCCCGCGCGGTGATCGACGACCTCCCGGGCAGCTTGCGGACCGCGGGGGTGCCGGTATGATGCTCGGCGGCGCGCCCTTAGGCAGTGTGGCGCTCGGCTCGATCCTGCAGGACCCAGGCGCGATCGAGAATCCGCGCGCGCGTCATCCGTTCACACTCGAGCTGAACGGCGTCGATCGAACCGACTGGTTCGATCGCGAGACGCTGGAGAAAGACGACACGCTCGGCCAGAGTGTCACCTGCCGGTTTCGCCTGGTCAATCCGACGACGGTCCCGCGCCCCGGCGATCGCGTGCGCGTGCTCTATCATAGCGCCGTCGAATTCGCCGGCCTCATCGATCAGACCCAGCGCACGGCCAACTCGCGGCACACGCGCACGCACTACGACTGCACGGCGAAGGACTGGTCGGTGCTGCTCATGCGCCGGCGGATCCGGCGGAACTTCATGAACCTCCCGGTGATCAATATCGTCGATTCCATTATCGAGAACGAAGCGGCCGGCGAAGGGCTGACGATCGGGCACATCGATCAAGGGGCCACGCTCCCGCTCGTCGACGTGAAAAACGCCCGCTGCTTCGACGTGCTGCGCGACGTGGGCGGGGCCACCGGCCAGGCGATGTACGTCGATTTCGATAAGGCCATCCAGTATCGCTCGACCACGAACGAGACGGCGCCAAAGGCGCTCGACGACAGCACCGTGGAGGCCGCCTCGGTCGACGAAGATTTTGAGACCTATCGCAATGTGCAGACTGTGATCGTCACCGGCACACCGGCTTCGCAAAACGACAAGGCCAACGTCGTCACAAGGACCGTCATCAATGCCGATCAAATCGCCGCGCGGCAAGCGATCGAGGGCGGCACCGGCCGGGTCGAGGAGATCGAGGAAGTCACGCATCCCACCTCGAACCTGACCGCCGATCTCGCGCTCTTGGCGATCGGCTACGCGAACCTGCGCCTCGCGGTCTCGGGCACGCTCAGAAAAACCTTACGCGCGCGGGTGCGCGGCTACGGCTTCCGCGCCGGGCAGTTCGTGCCCGTGAATCTGCCGGGCGAAGGCGTGTCGGGCACCTGGCTGATTCAGCGCGCATCCATCGGTGTGCAGGTGTCGCGCGAGCTGGTCTTTCAGCTGGAGCTCACGCAATCGAGCCGCCAACAGCGGGCCTATGAAGCCTGGCTCGGCATCGTGAAGGCGGGGAAAATCACCGTGCAAATTCCCTCCGCGATCACCAACAACCTGGCGACGTTCAATACGCCGGGGACGACCACGTGGACGGTGCCGGCCGGCGTAACCATCCTCGAGTTGGTCGCCTCAGGCGCCGGCGGCGGGCCAGGCGGATGGTTTGCCGTTTCTGGGTCTGGATATTTTATCGCCGGAGGCAAGGGGGGCAACGGGGGCTATGCCGTGTCGACGCTGTCGGTGACCGCCGGCGACGAATTGACAATTGTCATAGGTGCCGCCGGTCTGGAAGGCACTGATTTTGATCTCAACACCGACCCGTTTCCTCCCCAGCACGGCACGGATGGCACGGATGGCACGGTCACCTACGTCATGCATCGCGGCCTGATTGTGTGTCAGGGCAATGCCGGCGGTGGTGGGCACTATTCGAGCTTCGTGAGCGGTCAGCCGGTTTTAGGCGCGCCTGGTACCGACGGGGCTGGCATTGGGGATGCCATCACCGTCGGTGGCGGAGGCATTGGATCCACCAACGATGTGCCCTATGTGCGGATTGCGCCGGCTAGCGCCGACGGGCGCGTGGAGGTGCGCTGGTAAATGGGCACCCCGGTCACCAATTTCGGCAAAGCGACGGTCAGCACCGGCTATGACGCGGCGGCCACGTCGATCGTGCTCGCGACTGGCCACGGCTCACGGTTCCCAAGCACGTTCCCCTATCCGCTCACCTGGTGGAATGCGACCGACTGGAGCGACGCCGCTGACGATCCCAACCGTGAGATTGTGAAAGTCACGGCCCGCACGGGCGACACACTCACGGTGCTGCGGGCGCAAGAAGGTACCAGCGCCAGCACGAAGAACACGGGCGGTAAGACCTACAAAATGGCCTTGGGCATTACGAAGGCCATGTGGGACGGCATCTTCACGAATTCGCTCTCGCAAAGCTTCCGCGGTCTGACCGTGATGAACCACCCCGACGCCGACAAGGCGGCGTCGCAGGTCCGCTTCTCCGCCGACGCGATCGTCATGGACGACGGCCAGGAGATCAAAGGCTGGACGAATATCGACGTGAGCCTCGCCGCGAGCGGCGTGAATGGCCTCGACACGGGCAGCGAGCAGGCCTCGACCGCCTATGAGCTGTGGGCCATCAGCGACGGCGGCACGAACAAAAAGGGCGTGTTCAAGCGCGCCAAGGACTATTTTCTCGACGAGGACAGCTCCGCCGGTGAGGACGGCCAGCATGCGCTGCGCGATGCCACCGCCCGGACGAAACTCGCGCAAGGCTTCAAAGTCGATACGGCCGGTCCGCTGGAATTTGTCGATCTCAAGCTGGTCAAGACCGGCACGCCGACCGGGAATTACTGGCTCACGGTGGAGAATGATAGCGGTGGCGTGCCGAGCGGCACCGTGCTGGCCACGAGCGACAAATATGATGTGAGCCTGCTCACGACGAACAACACCTGGGTGCGGCTGCCGTTCCGCACGACGGCCTCGCTCTCGGCGGCGGCACAATATCACCTCGTCTTGCAAGGCGACTTCACGGTCAGCGCCTCGAACTTTATGAGCTGGCGCGCCGATACGACCGCCGCGGCCTACGCCAACGGCTCGAAGGCGGCCTTCGACGGCACCACCTGGACGGCCGACACTGACGACGACTTCATGTTCAAGGTCTACATCGCGCGGAACGATACGGCCGTGACGCTGCCCACCGGGTACAGCCAAAAGGCGTTGATCTGCCCGTTTGCGTACAACGACAGCGGGAGCAATTTGCTTCGATTCATGCAGCAGGACAGAACGATTCATTGTTACGCGCAGGCGGCGGACTCGTCGTCGGCGAACGACGAGTGGACGATCTTCGCCGTCGGGGCGGGGCCCTTGGCGCCGACGCTCTACCATCTCGGCGCATTGACTCCACCGCGGCCGTGCACGATTTCGGTGGTCTGGGCGAATAACACTGGTGCGATCTCCGCGCAGTTCGGCCATATCACCGCGACGTGGCTTGTAAATTTCAAGGGAGGGCCAGGCGCGTCCCCGGGAGGATATGCCTCGACGACGGGCGGCGATGGGCATGCGCTCAGTATGGATCGTGAGGTCTCCGTCGAATACCAAGGGCTGATGGCCATTAGCGGCGGCGTCAACACCTTCGCCCGCATCAACCGGATCGATTGGTAACGGAGCATGAGCGCAATCCTCAAGTGGGCCTACAAGACCGCCACCGGAGAATTCGTGACGGGCGGGCCCTGCGAGCCGACCGTCGACCAGGCGACGGAAGCCGTCGTGCGGCTCTCGCGCAACCCAGACATGTGCACAGAGAAGTACGATCCGATCGCGCAGCAGATTGTGCCGAAGAGTCAGGCCGAGATCGATGCCTACGACGCATCCCAGCTCGACGCGCGCGCCCGCGACCGGTTCGACAGCGAGAAGCTGGTCAAGGCGTTTGTGATTTGGACCGCGCAAAAGCTCAACGTTCCGCTCGTCACCGCGCGGCAGGAGATCCTGGCGATCCTGAAGGGGCTGTGATGGAGCGCGTGGCATGGCGAAGGCGCGGTCGACCCGCTGTCCCTGGTGCAAGTGGTGGCACGAGGTTCCGGACGAGCAATTATGTCTAGAGTGTTTCTGTTATCTGAAGCGACGGATTGAACAGGGTCTTGGCTTTCAAAAGGAGGTGCCGCATGCGAATCGGTCCTATCGTCCGAAGTTTTTCCGCGCTCGTGCTGGTAACCATCGTGGGGCTGGCCGGCCTCGCCTCGCTGGCTGAGGCGGCGCCGACATGCGACCCGCTCGCCAATACGTGCAGCGCCACTGGGAAATGGACGGAGCCGAGCTTGCAGAAGAACGGCCAACCGTTGACGACACTGCAAAAGACCACGTTGAAGTGGTCGGTGGAGGGCGTCGCCCAACCCAATAAGGACGTACCGGCCTCGGCGCCGAGTGGCGGTGGCACGGTGACCGCGACGGTGACCGTATCAGTCACCGCCTGCTCGAAAAAGACGATAACCGGCTCGATCACCGCGACGAATGCGATCGGCGAAAGTGTGCCGCTGCCCGTTCCGGATCTGACGATGGATCGGACGGCCGAAACGCCATGCGTCGTGCCGTCGAGTGCGGCAAATTTTACTTGGCAGTGAAGCGCTGGCTCTGTCGAGTGCTTCACTGGTGCTGGTAAATGCTGGCCTTATCACCCTATAGCGGCTCAGGGACGCGCCTAGCACCATGATCGATCTGCTGACTCCACGGGCGATTCGACTCACGCCTGGCAACCGGGTGCTGGAGACGCCGCGGGTGCCGCTCGCTCAGCTCACAAGCGGTCTGACCGTGCGGCTTCAGCGACCCACCACGCTCGTCCCGCTCGCATGGGGCGTGGACGATTTACTCAAGGTGTCGCTCGTGTACGTGGTCGATGGCGTCGAGTATCGCTGCGATGGGCAATGCTCGGGCGGGATACGCACCAACGAGCGTGGTGAGGACGTGGGTGTCTACGCAATTCGGTATGGACTGCCGGTGTTGTTTGGCGACAAAGCTAGAGAGTATTTGCTGACGGCGCAAAAGGACGTGGATGGGTGCTATACGAATGTCCCATTGACTCGTGTCGGCGAACTTGGATCGACTATTGAAGGCTATCTCCGGCTGGAGCGGCTGAGCGGGTCAATTGAGACCGTACTCAGTCTCGCCATGTCGGAGGAAGCTCCTGCGCCACTGCTCCCACGGCACAAGAACTCCGTCGCCTTTGATGCTGTGAGCACCGTGGAGGAAACGAGCGGGGATGGCGTCGTGTCGGTCACGCATACCGCGTCAGGGAGTAATCCTGCTGCTGCCGCAATCGTCGGTACGTTCCAAACGAACGACAATGCCCCGTCCAGTGGGACGACCTACAACAGCGTCTCGATGACGGAGCACTGGGACACCAAGATTGTCGGCGTCGCGCACGATGGCAATTCGGGCTATACCCTGGCTGGGATTGCAACTGGGGCACAGACCGTGACGAATACGCTTGTGAGCGCCACGCCAAGCGATCACCACCTGACGGTGGTTACGGTCACGGGTGTGGACCAAACCACCCCTGTGGGCACGGCGTCGTCAGGGACGGGAAATTCGACCTCCTCGACGCGATCCGTCTCAGGTGTCGGAGCAGACGATTTGGTGGTCGACGGGATCTCAATCCATAACGGCGCGAGCGGCATCACGATCGGGGCGGACCAAACGTCGCGGGCGAGTGCCCAGCTCGGATTCTCAGGTGTCAACATTCGCGTCTCCACTCAGCCAGGGAGTGCGGGTGGCGACATGAGTTGGTCCTGGACGACCTCTGAGCCGTTCGTCCACGGGGCGATCGCGTTCAAGGCCGCCGCGGCGCCAGCGAGTTTCCTACCGCGACGCAATCCGATGGCGCATCTGCTTGTGCGATGAGGAGGAAGACTGATGGGACGTATTTATCAAGTGCCGATTCCCTTTGTGGCGCAGACCGCCCAGATTGATGTTTTTGAATTGACGGCAGCAGCGGAGAAACCGTGCCGCATTCATGAGATCTTTCTCGCTAACTCGACCGAGATTGGCGATGCGCAGGAAGAGCAGCTCACGCTCAAACTCAAGAGGGCTAACGGCACGGTGACGAGTGGATCAGGAGGCACAACACCGACGCCGGTCCCACAAGACCCACGGGATGGGGTAGCTGGGCTGACGGCAGAAGTTAACAATACGACCAAGCTTCTGGTTGGGACCGGGACGATCACCGACGAGCGGCTGTTTTCATGGAATGTGCGCCAGCCCTTTCAGATGATCTTCACGCCGGAGACGAGACCGATGATCGTCGGCGGAGAAAAAAAAGTCTTGGAACTGACGACCACGCCTGCCGACAGCATCACGATGGGTGGCTACGTCCTGGTGGAGGAGCTCTAGATCGATGAGCACGGGCGTCTTTAGACGGCCATTCTTCTCGCCGGTCTACCGGCGGCCGGTGTGGCTGCCCACCGCGTCGCCGGCGGGGACGCAGACGATTGCGCCAGGCGCGATCGCGAGCGCGGAGGCCTTTGGCACGCCGCGGATCGTCCAGCAGATCCGGCCGATCGCGATCGGCAGCGCCGAAGCGGTCGGCACGGCCAAGCTCAACTTGCAGATCCGGCCGTCGGCGCTGGCGTCGGCGGAAGTGTTCGGGGCGGCGAAGCTCAATCTGATCCTGCGCTGTACGGGGCTCGTCTCCGGCGAGGCGTTTGGCGCGCTGAAGATCCACCGCACCATCAAGCCCGCCGGCCTCGCGAGCGGCGAAGCGATCGGCGCGCACATCGTGGCCAACGGCGGCTTGATCCTCCAGCCGACGTCGATCGGCAGCGGCGAGGCGTTCGGCTCTGGGCGTCTCAGTCGGCAGATCCGCGCGCAGGCGGTGGCGAGCGCGGAGGCCTTCGGCAGCGCGCGCCTGGTCTTGTTCGTCCGTCCGGCGGCGATCGGCAGTGGCGAGGCGGTCGGCCAGCCTCGGGTCAGCCGGCAGATCCGGCCTGTCGCGATCGCTGGTGCTGAAGCGTTCGGCACGCCCGTGCTGGTTCCCGGCCCCGTCACGATCGCAGTTCAAGCCATCGGCTCGGCCGAGGCCTTCGGCGCGCCGCTGGTCATGTTGCTCGACAGCCAGACTCCGCGCGAGATCTTCCGCGCCACCGGGCGCGTGTTCGAGATCGAGGCGACGAGCCGGCCGTTCAGATTCGACGTGTAGAAAGGAGCCTGTCATGGCAAACGCGCTATTCGATTCCTACCGTTCCCAATGCCTCACGGCCGACGTGGATCTCGACGACTCGATCGTGCTGGTCTGTGTGGACCACGCCGACGACACGCCGGCGCCGGCCACCGACGACTTTCTCGACGACATCGCGGCGGCCGCGCGGGTGGCGACGAGCGACGCGCTCGCGAGCAAGACCTTCACGGCCGGTGTCTTCGATGCGGCTGACCCGACACTCACGTCGGTGACGGGCGATCCGTTCGAGTCGATCGTGCTCTACAACAACACGCCTAGCACGGAGGCGACGAAGGACCTGATCGCCTTCATCGACACGGCGACAGGATTGCCGACCACGCCGAACGGCGGCGACATCACCGTGCAGTGGGACAACGGGGCCAATAGGATTTTCAAGCTGTAACTCCTCATGCCTGAAATCTTGCCCAAACAAGAGGCCGTCCGGATCCGCCACGAGGGCATGCGCGTGCAGGTACTCAAAGACGGCCGCGTGCTACTCGAGCTCCCGTGGCAGGCCGCGCTTGATCTGGCCAAGGCCCTGCACGCGCAAGGCAAGCGCGCCGAGGAGATCGACCGCGCGCAGGCGATCATCCACGACCAAGCGATCGTCACGCGGCTCGGCCTGCGCTTCGGGCTCACGAGCCATCCGCTCTTGCTCCGCGAGGCGGGCAAGGAAGCGGCCTGGAATCGCAATCTCCGCCGCTATATCCCGAGCGGCCGGGCCTACGGCATCGCGTCACAGGAAATGGTCGGCGCGCCGATCATCATTCAGCATCCGCCGGCCCCGGCGGCGAAGGAGGCAACACCATGAAAGAGGCGAGCGACGACGAACTGTTGCAGATGCAGACCGCGCTGCATGGGTCTATGAAAGAGATCAAAAAACAAAAGCGCGCCGTGGACGCCGAGCTCCAGCGCCGGGCCATCGCGCGGGAAGCCGCGCGCAAGGTGGCGCAGATGAGCCCGGCCGAGCGCGCCGCGGCCGCGCAGATCATCGGCCAGGCCGGCGGTATCCCCTCCGGAGAGGCCGTCGGGACGCCTGGCGCGCAGTAGTGATGCCGAGTAGATTTTTCAAACAGCCGGGCGAGAAGTGGACACAGGCGATCGAGTTCGCCGGCAAGCTACCGACCGGCGCCTCGCTCCAGAGCGGAACGATCAGCGCCGTCCGTCTCGACACCGGCGCGACCGACAATAGTGTGCTCGTCTCCACGACGCTGACCATCTCCGGCACGCAGGCCCTCTACACGCACCAGGCCGGCGCGCACGGCGTCGATTACAAATTGACGGCTCTCGTCACGTTGTCGAACGGCAATCTGTTTGAGGAAGACGTACTGATGCTCGTGCGGAATCAGTGAGCTAGAGGCCGGGCTTGTGAATCCCCCGGAGAAGCGGATTCAACCCCCGTTCAACGGGGCGTGAAAGGGTAGGCCCCGACGCAGCCGGCGTCGGCACACCGCCCCCGGTAGGCCGTCGTGATGACGCCCGAGGACCACGCCCTGATGATCCGGCCCAGCGGTTCGCCGCGGGATCCGAACGGACGCTCTTTCCCATAGCCGCACCGGCGCGGTTCTCGGCCCGACGGGGGTTGGATGTGCGGTTCCGCAGCCAACCCTCAGGGTGTTTCTGGGCCAACTCCACCACGCCATCCTCGCAAATTACTTGATCGAAATTCGCAAATTACTTGTCGCGCTCTA
>FRDC01003861.1_pt1 | contig 39818 bp, 40 predicted proteins | sample 1106171 | NCBI WGS metagenome assembly FRDC01 (sample SAMEA3930566, study PRJEB13176) | freshwater metagenome | biome: Drinking water system; feature: drinking water; material: water | place: Singapore | collected 2014-12-20 | reverse complement strand
AAGTCCGTGCATGCGATGGTCGTCCCCGGCTCTGTGCTCGTCATCATGGAGCTGGACGGCGTGAGTGAATATATGGTGCAGAAGGACGGCTTTCTTGCCGGCGCCGATACGGTCTCCATCGAGAGCAAGATGCAGAGCCTGAGCCGGGGGCTGCTGGGTGGAGAAGGCTTCTTTATTTTGAAGATCGGCGGCAAGGGCACGCTGATTCTGAACAGCTTTGGGGCGATTCACAAACTCGAACTGAAGCCGGACCAGGAATACATCGTCGACAACAACCACCTCGTAGCTTGGTCCGTAACGACTTCTTACAACATCGAGAAGGCTGCATCCGGGTGGGTGGCGAGCTTCACCTCCGGTGAAGGGTTCGTCTGCCGGTTCCGTGGACCGGGAGTGGTCTATCTTCAGAGCCGCAATCCTGGCAGCTTTGGCGCGTGGATCAGGCAGTTTATGCCGGTGTCCGAGTGATTGATTCATTGGTTCATTGAAGCAGTGCTCCAATGACTCAATGAGTAAATCATCAATGGATAATTTCTCCCCTAATGCCCTTTGTTTCGGCGATGAGTTTCCTGCCAGTGGCGCACCCTGCCTTGTTCATGTGGAAGGACATGGGCTTTCGGTTATCTTTGATTCTGACAGCGCCGAACCTCGGTTGGAATCCGTGTTATTTTCAGGCCTGACTGTCTCAGCGGGCGGACTGGATCATGACCAGCTGGTGGTGAAATGGGCGGGACCAAAGGGGGAGCGGACACTCTATCTCAAGAACGCCGACGTGATTCGCGCGTTCCGACAAGCGGCGCCGGATCAGTTGAACGCCCCGTTTGAACGAGCGGCTGAACACGTCCGTCAGGTGCGACAGCGGCACCGCATGACGTGGAGTATCATCGGGGGAATCATCCTGGCCGTGCTCTTCGGACTCTGGTTTGGAGCCGATCTCTTGGTAGAACTCGCTGTCGATCGGATTCCAGTTGAGTGGGAACAGAAACTGGGTGAGTCAGCTTATAGGGATTTTCTTTCGCATCAAGAAGTCGTGAAAGAAGGTGTCGGGGTGGCAGCTGTCGAGGAAATGACCCGTCGTCTCGTAGAGCAAATTTCTAAGAATCCCTATAAGTTTGAAGTGTCCGTCGTGAAGAGTGACGTCGTAAATGCATTCGCTCTGCCAGGCGGCTACGTCGTCGTCTTTACCGGATTGATGAAAAAAGCGGAAAGCGGTGAAGAAGTGGCGGGGGTGTTAGGCCATGAGCTGAACCATGTGTTGCAGCGGCATGGTCTTGAGCGGATTGTGAAGCAGCTCGGCCTTGTGGCAGTAGTGTCGATCGTGCTGGGAGACCAGCAGGGCTTGGTTGGGCTCATGAAACAGCTCAGCGTCGAATTGCTGAGCCTAAAGTTCGGCCGAGCCCAGGAAACTGAAGCGGACCTGACAGGGCTGCAATTGCTCATTCGGGCGAAGATCGATCCTTCTGGCATGATTACCTTCTTTCAACGGTTGTCAGAGAAAGACGAGGGACGTGTGGAGTGGCTCTCTACTCATCCGATGAGCGCCGGGCGGGCCGAACGGTTGAAAACCGAACTTGCCCAGATGCCGAGGCAGACTTCTGAGCCCTTTAGTTTCGATTGGACCAAAGTCCGAGCGTCGCTTGGGTCTCAACCGAATGTGGCTCCATGAACCGCTCACGCACGATCCGCATCGGGGTCATTGCCGACACCCACGGCCTCTTCGACCAGGCAATCATACGACACTTCCGAGGTGTCGATCATATTCTCCATGCCGGTGATATCGGTAAACGATCTGTGATCGAAGAACTGCAGAGCATCGCTCCTGTGACGGCCGTTTCCGGCAACGTTGATGGGTTCGGACGGAGCGGGTTTCCACGCGAGACAATAATCGAACTCGCCGGCCTCCGGATCGCCATCCGCCATATTGTCTACGAAGGCGGGAAATTGACGAAAGACGGGCGGGCCTTTTGGATCGAGAACATCCTGATATCTGCATCTTCGGCCACACGCACCAACCACGAGCCGAATGGTTCGGCAAGACACTGCTGTTCAATCCTGGGTCTGCAGGCCCGAGGCGATTCTCGTTTCCTCGAGGGGTTGGCCTATTGAAAATTCATAAAGGACAGGTTGTGGCGAAACATCTGTTGTGTTAGTTCAGAAGCATAATTCGAGCCATCGAAAGCCGCCATCACGCGGTGTTCTAAAAAAGGAGGGAGCAAATGAAAAAAGAGTTTCTTAGTCGACTTGTTTCGGCTGTGGTATTGATGTGTTTCATGACGGTGAGCACGGCCTGCTATGGCCCCTTCAATCTGACGAGGAATGTGTATCACTGGAATAGCGGAATCAAAGGCAGCGGCGAAGTCAACGACAAATGGATGAAGGAGTTCGTCTTCTTCGGCATGATTATCGTGCCGGTATACATGTTTTCGGCGTTGTTGGACGCGTTCATCTTCAACTCAATTCAATTTTGGAGCGGAGACAATCCAGTCAAGGCTTCGGATTTGGATAACGACGGCCAGACCAAGGTGGCCCGGCTGGGCGAGTCGACAGTCCGATGGATCCCGACGAACGAAGGCGCGGCAGTGACCTATGAACGCCATGGAATCATTGAGCGCCGTGCCACGATTGTGTCCAGTGTAGGAGGCTATCGCCTCATTGATGAGAAGGGAAGTCTCCTCGCAGAAGCGGAGTATGCCGCTGACGGCACCGTCACTGTCCTCGATCATGATTGTCAGGTCGTGCAGCGATGGACGGGGGATCAACTGAGGTCGATGGTTCAGGGCCGTAGTGCAATCCGGAGCGAATCAGTGGCCTCATTGAGGAGTATGTAGGAATATTCTTTTAGTGAGACGATGGCAGACCGACCGGTTGCGCAGGTCGGAATCAACCGGACGGGAAAAATTTGTGGCACTTTCCCGTGATTAGTCTATAATTGGGAAAGATATCTTGTGCATGGTACTCACAATCATCTAAAGAAGGAGGGAGATGCATGAAGAAGCTTGGAATGATTGCAGTAGTCGGTGCATTCGTCGCGATGCAGGGCAGTTTTGTATTGGCAGCCGGTACGCCGGACACGGGACCTGGCTGTGGATTGGGCAAGGTTGCGTGGCAGAATTATCCAAATGCGAAAACCAAGGGTGCGCAGATCCTGATGGCTACTACCAACGGGTCCTTTGGTACTCAGACCTTCGGTATCTCGACCGGAACTCTGGGTTGCACAGACAACGGCCAATGGTGGGCTGAGCAGAAGGCCACCATGTTCGCGGAGCTGAATTCTGATGCGCTATCACAGGAAATGGCACAAGGGCGCGGGGAGCACCTTGCTTCGCTGGCGACACTCCTGGGAGTTCCTCAGCAGCAGCATTCGACGTTCTTCGCGATAGCCCAGGAGCGTTATGTTGGGCTCACGAATGCAGGCGAACTCTCCGCTGGCTCTTTGGTCAAGGCATTGAATGACGTGATCTCCGCCAATCCTGCGTTGACAACGGTTGCGCTGAACAAGTAGTGTTTGTCACGAGGGCTTCTACCTCAAGGTAGAAGCCCTTTGTTTCCCCTCATTATGCAGTGACCCACTTACTGCTCGCCCTTATTTTCTTCATCAATGCTCCAAGCCTGACTGTGGCACAGCCGGTTGCCCTAACATATCAAGATGAGCTCATCCAACAGGCGCGGCAAGCTCGATTGGCGAACGAGCGGGAATGGCACTTGTTGCTTCACTATGGAGCCAATCTATTTGGAGGGGTGACCAGCGAGCAAGATGATGAGGAATTTTTCCTGTCCCCCCAAGGCAAGCATGATCCACAGGCGGAGCTTGAGGCGACGATCGAGCGTTTCTTTTCTGCCGAGCTGGTTGGACGTTCGAAACAGCCGGCCCAGTGCGCCTTCATCGCCCGGTATCACTGGCTGAAGGAGCGCCTGAGGTTTGATGCCAGCCGGCTTGCGCCGATCGCCTGTGATCGTTTCGACCGCTGGCGGGCTGAGTTGAATCCGCAGGGGATCAGCCTGATCTTCCCCGCAGCCTTCCTGAACAATCCTGCCTCCATGTTCGGCCATACGTTCTTGCGGATCGACCAGAGGGGCCAAACCGAACAGACGAGGATACTGGCTTATGCGATCGACTACGCTGCCGATGTGCCGCCGAACGCCGGTGTCGAGTTTGCGTTCAAGGGTATTTTGGGAGGATACAAGGGCTTCTTCTCCACACCTCCCTATTACCTCAAAGTCCAGGCCTATCGTGACATTGAGAATCGCGATATGTGGGAATACCAGCTGAACCTCACAGCAGCTCAGATCGACCGGCTGCTCATGCATGCCTGGGAGATGGGAAATGCATACTTCGATTATTTCTTTTTCAAGGAAAATTGTTCCTACCATATTTTGTCACTCTTAGAGTATGCCAATCCGGACTTACATTTGAGGGACGAGTTCCATCTCTGGACTATTCCCGCCGAGACGGTCCGCGCCATTATGGCCTATCCAGGCATGGTCGGCACCACAACCTACCGGCCCTCCCGCAGCACCATCATCAAACGCAAACGGACTCTGTTGATCGCTGAAGAACGGATGCTGTCGAAACAAATCATGAATAACCCGGAAGTCACCGGTGAAAGCTTGTTTACGGGGCTGCCCATTATGCGCAAGGCCTTGGTGCTGGATGTTGTGTCTGACTATCTTCGTTACAAAGGCGAAAGCGATGATCCAGAGGTGAAGGTGTACAAGGAGCGCAACCGGCTCATCCTTACTGAACGGAGCAAGCTGTTGGTCCCATCCGAGGAGGTTAAAATTCTTCCCTATACGAAGCAGCCGGATGTGGGGCACCGGACTTCTCGCGTGACTGTAGGTGGCGGGTGGCGTAATCAAGATACGTTCGAGGAGGCATCATTCCGCGCCGTGTATCATGATCTCTTAGACCCCGAAGAGGGCTATACTCCTGATGCCCAGATCGAAATGTTCGGGTTGGCTGTGCGGCACTACAACCGGGCGGAACAAACCAGGGTTGAACGAGCCACGTTGGCGAATATTGTGTCTCTCTCACCGATCGACGAACTCTTTCATGCTCCATCCTGGAAAGTGAATCTGGGCATGCAAACCATTCGTCATCGTGACTGCCAGCTCTGCAGCAACGGGGTAGCCAACGGCGGGATCGGTGCTGCGGTGGAGTCAAGCTTACTCAAGCGTGAAGTCTACTTTGCCTTTGCCGAAGCCGAGGCGAACGTCAGCAAGGCCTATGAGGAACGGCACCGCATCGGCGGCGGTGCCACAGTGGGTATGTTGGCCGATTTGACGGATCGCTGGAAGCTCATGGTTTCGGGGTCCTATCTTCGGTATGCGCTCGGAGAGAAGTCCGACGATATCCGTTGGTATGTCGGTTCGCGCTATACCCTCGCGCTGAACTGGGCGGTGCGGCTGGATTACAACCATCGCGACCGGGACAATGATGTCGTCTTTTCCGTCCAAGCATTCTTCTGAAGATCCAGGTTCACTTTCTCTTGCCCGTGGGACAGCGTCCTGCTACAAGTGTGGGTGCCTGAGCTTCGGGTATTCTGATGAGCCAATCCACCGAGCCAACCGATCAGCAGATCGCAACTCCGGCCAACCAGCCCGTAGCCCCTCATCCGCCATTGCGTCAGTACTATCACGAAATGGAAGCCAGGCAAGGCTTCTTGAACGAACTGTTTAATCGCACAGCCTATCAATATCGCAACATCGACAGGGCGACCGGTTTTGGTTCCGGGCTGTGGTATCGGAAGAAAGCGCTTCAGCAGGCAGGGCTTAGGCCTGGGATGCAGGTCTTGGACGTCGCCTGCGGACCAGGTTTGGTCACGCAATGTGCGTTGGACCTCGTTGGGACGTCCGGGTCGGTCATCGGCCTTGACCCCAGCATCGGCATGTTGCGTGAAGCACAGAAGGGCCCCTGCCGAAATCTGGTGCGCGGCGTGGGCGAGCGTCTTCCGTTTCCCGATCAGAGCTTTGATTTTCTCAGCATGGGCTACGCGCTCCGGCATGTTGCGGATCTCAAGGGTGCGTTTGCCGAATATCGCCGAGTGCTCAAGTCGGGTGGCGTGGTCCTGTTGCTGGAGATCTCCCGGCCCCGATCGGCAGCGCTCCTGACCCTTTCTCGTTTTTACATTAAGACGGTACTGGGAACGGTCTTTTCCGNNCTTTTCCGCCGCCACGCACAATCGGGATATGCAGACGCTGATGGGCTATTGGTGGGACACAACGGAGCATTGCGTATCGCCGGAAACCATCATGAACGCGCTTAAGGAAGTCGGGTTCGTAGATTGCTCACTGAAGGAATGGTGGAGTGGGGTGCTGCGCGACTACCGCGCGATGAAGCTGTGAGTATAATCTTTAGCGTGAGGAGCCGACCATGAATAAAATGGGTGGTCTCAGAAGATGCATCCTGCAATGGTCAGGCATGCTTGTGAGCGGCTTTGTGCTGCTTCTTTCGACGGGCTGTCATTACGACATTCGATTCGAAGATATTGGCTATTCAACAGGCGGCAAACTGTATGATGCCGGGCTTGTGGCGACGATCGCTCCACATACGGTTGGACAGGTTGTTTCGATCAAGTCATGGGCGACGGGCATTGCCAACACCTGGGATGCCCGTCCCGGAGAAATGCTTCGCCAGATCGCGGACGTCGAGTTTCCTCAGATGTTCAGGCACTATAAAGCGGCATCACAGTATGAAGAGCTGCAGCAAGGGATGCCGCGCCTCACGGCGGAGTTATCGATTTCACACTACGCATTCAGTGATTTTCATGCCACCGTGGTCGTGCAAGCGCGAGTTTACCGCGCTGGACAATCTCTGGTGTTTGACAAATCCTACAGGGAGGAGGGGGAGAGCCAGGGGGGCAAGATGGTTGGGGCAGGGGCGTTTGGTATGANNGGGGGGAGGGGCGTTTGGTATGAAATCGGCTGTGCGTCAGTCGTCCTTTGATGCATACAAGAAAGTGTTCGCGAAGCTCCGTGCGGATCTCGTTACTGTACTTGAGAAACCGTCGCCGTGATCTGGGTTAGCTTGTGAGGAGACATGATTCAAATTAGGCCGATAAGAAATAGATGAGGCTAAACAAGATTCAGCGGATCGAAGGATTTTTAAAGGGGGAATCACTTCATTGGTAATATCACAACTGGAACAAGACGTCGCCAAGCTGATCGTTCAGACGCTCAAACTGAAGATCGATCCGTCAACCATACAGCCGGAGGCTGCGTTGTTCGGTGATGGGCTCGGTCTCGATTCGATCGATGCCTTGGAACTCTCGCTGGCCATTTCTCAAACATACGGCTATCAACTCAAATCGACCGATCCGGAGATCAAAGCGATCTTTTCATCCCTGCGGGCGCTGGCCAAAACCATTGAGAAGAACCGCACAAAGTGACACTACGGGTGGGGCAATGCACGATACCCCCTTGATCGGCCCCTACAATCCGGACGATGTGTTGGCCTGGGAGCAAGGAGGGCCACGTACGGCGCGACAATTTCTTGCTGACGTATTCACCCTCACCCAGTCGTTGCCCGATCGGCCCACGGTGCTCAATCTCGCGACTAGCCGTTATGAGTTTTTGGTGGGATTCGCCGCCGCGATTTTGCGACGTCAGGTGACATTGCTCCCACAAGGCCGGGCACCCCAGACACTTCGACGTCTTGCCAGTGACTTTCCCGACAGCTACGCGCTCACTGATCGGGGCGATACGATCGAGGGAATCGAATCGGTTTCAGTCCAATTCCGAGAAGGCCAAGCCTCGTGGCCGGGGAAAATCCCGCAGGTCCCAGTGAATCAAGTCGTGGCCATTGCATTCACCTCGGGGAGCACCGGCCAGCCGATGCCCAATAAGAAAACCTGGGGGGCGTTGACTGCTGTGGCTCGCGCAACGGGAGCCAGCCTGGGCATCAAAGGTGGTGGTCGCACCACGGTCGTGGCCACCGTTCCCCATCAACATATGTTTGGGTTGGAAGCCTCTGTGATGTTGCCGATCATGCATGGGTTGGTCATGCATGCCGAGCGACCGCTTTTCCCAGCCGACATTCGCAGCGCCTTGGACGACGTGATGGATCACTGGATACTCATCACCACGCCGCTGCATCTTCGTGCCTGCGTCACCGAAGGTGTGCGACTTCGGCCTGGTGGACTGATCCTTTCCGCTACCGCTCCGCTTTCGCGGAGCTTGGCGCAAGAGGCGGAACGGCAATTCCAGACCCAGGTGCATGAAATTTTCGGATTTGCCGAAGCCGGGAGTGTCGCTGAGCGGCGCACGATGGACGGCGATCGGTGGCGACCATTAGACGGTGTGCAGATGGTGCAGGATCAGGCATCGTGGGCGGTCCATGCTGAGTATCTTCCTACTCCGGTCCGAGTGCCGGACTGCATCACCGTCGATGCGCAGGGGCTGTTCGTCATCCACGGTCGGGAAGTGGATCAGGTGAATGTCGCCGGCCATCGCGTATCGCTCGGCGATTTGAACCAAAAGTTGTTGCAGGTCGACGGTGTTCAGGACGGGGTCTTCTTTTTGCCGGAGGAGGGACCTGGCCTTGTCACGAGGCTGATGGCGTTCGTTGTGGCTCCTGGGAAGACCAGTGAGGAGCTTCTGCGAGTGTTGCGGACGCACATCGATCCGGTCTTTTTGCCTCGCCCTTTGGTCTGTGTATCCAGTCTGCCTCGGAATGCGACCGGCAAATTACCACGCGAATCGATTAATGAGCTGGTCCGACAATGGCTGGCTGGGCAGCGCCATCATGATACATGAGCGTGTGTTGTCGATCGGCCACGACCATCCGGCGCTCGCAGGGCACTTTCCCGGCTCTCCCGTCGTGCCGGGCGTGGTGCTGCTGAACGAAGTGCTCGACACCCTGCGTTGTGGAGCAGCGGCAGCACTGATGGTGACGGGTCTGCCGATAGTGAAGTTTTCTTCTCCGCTCAGACCGGGCGAAGTCGTGACGATTCGTGTAGACGAGGAGGGAACCGGTCAAGCCACATTTTCTTGCCGGGTCGATGGGCGGCTCGTTGCATCCGGCGCCATCGAGTTCAGGTCCGACACAGCGGCGCAAGCGGGACGGGTGTGAGTCTCACCTGGCAACAGCAGCAGGAGCGCGGCAGCCGCACCAGTATTCGGATGATGGCGTGGGTGGCGGAGTTTCTTGGCCGTCCGGTTGCTCGTGTGTTGTTGTTTCCGATCTGTGCCTATTTTCTTTTCGACTCAGGAGCAGCACGCCGGGCGATCATGCGATTTCGTGAGCGAGCGCTTGGCCACTCCCCCAGTTGGCGAGAACTCTTTCGTCATTATCATGCCTTTGCGTCAACGATTCTTGACCGGGCCTATTTTCTGCGCGCCAAGTTCGATCTGTTCGAGATCCAGCTGCACGGCTTGGACGCGCTCGACCGTGAGCTGGCGAAAGGCCGTGGCTGCATCCTCCTCGGGTCCCACCTCGGGAGTTTTGAAGTGGTCCGCGCGCTGGGGTTCTCCCGACGACATCTCGATATCCGGGTTCTCATGGACCAGCAGAACGCGCCTCTGATTCGTGGCTTAATCAAGGAGTTGAATCCTGCTGTGGCTGAAACGGTTATTCAGGTGGGTGGGGTGGAAACGATGTTACAGGTGAAAGAATGTCTTGATAGGGGCGGGGTGGTCGGTGTTATGGGCGATCGTGTCATGCAGGATGATCAAGCTGTTGCCTGTATGTTTCTTGGTCGTGAAGCTCAATTCCCGACCGGGGCGATGCGTTTGGCCCATGTTGTTCGTGCTCCGGTCATCCTGTTTTTCGGACTCTACCGCGGAGGGAATCGATATGAAGTGTATCTCGAACCCTTCGGCGAAGAGGTGCGGCTGTCGCATGACCAGAGGGCCGGCGATGTAAAGCAGTGGATGCAGCGGTACGCCGATCGTCTTGAAGCCATGTGTCGCCGTACGCCGGATAACTGGTTCAACTTCTATGAATTTTGGGACAAGTGACATGCGTCGACTTCTCGCGCTTTGTGCTCTGTTACTGACCGGTAATGTGGCGGGAGCAGGCGTCGAAGATTCGCCGTCCAACGGCAATCAATCAAGCCATGGCTGGACCGTTGAGCAGGTTGTGGCCTCACTGAAGGAAGGACGGGAGCCCTCCCTGTCGTTTGAAGAGACGACCTATTCATCATTGTTGTCCAAACCGCTGATCATGCGGGGCATGCTGCGCTTCTTCCCTCCTTCGACGTTGGAAAAGGAAGTGCTGGAACCATATCGCGAGCGCTATACGATCGAGGGAGACCAGGTGACCTTCGAGAGTGAGCGGAAGCATGTGAAAAAAACCGTTTCGCTGGAGGACTACCCGGCTCTGCGCAACTTTGTCGATGCCTTTCGCGCCAGTTTCACCGGAGATGCAGCACAGCTGAAACAGATCTACCAGATCACCCTCGATGGGAACAGACGAAAGTGGACGCTGTTCCTGCGCCCCCACGATTCGGGGGGAAAATCCATAGTCGACTCCATCCAGTTCTCCGGATCAGAAGGTCGCATTGCCACGATCACCATTCGCACGCCGGACGGCGATCGATCTGTGATGACACTCTCACGAGGAAGCTCGCCATGAGTTCGCGCTGGTGGGTCCCGGCCATCTGGCTGGTTCTCATGGCTGGTGGCATTTGGTTTGTGACCACGAGATTGTCCATCCACAACGAGTTGGGCGATCTGCTTCCCGAAGGCTCGACGACGACGCAGCGTCTGTTGCTGACGCAAGTTCGTACCGGCCTGTCGGGCAGACTGATCTTGCTCGCGCTGGAGGGAGGGCAGCCAGACGAGTTGGCCAGGGTGAGCAAGTTGTTGGGGGAATCTCTCCGTGCCAACCATCAGCTCGGTTTCGTCGGGAACGGGACGCAGACCTGGCCCAAGGAAGAGCAGGCACTCTTGTTCAAGGCCCGCTACTTCCTCAGCAAGACCATCACGGCCGACACCTTTTCCGAATCCTCGCTCCGCAGTGCACTCGAACAGCGTCTCGACGATTTACGCTCGCCGTTGGCGTCCCTGATCAAAGAATCGATTCCGGCCGATCCAACCGGCGAAGTTCTTGGGATTCTTCAATCCTGGTCCGGCTGGGATGCGCCGGCGAAACATCGAGGAGTCTGGATGTCGGCCGATCGCACGAAAGCCCTGTTCGTTGTAGAGACACGTGCTTCCGGATTCGACGCCGACGCGCAAGAGTCGATTCATCAGGACATCCGCGCATCATTCCAGCAGCTAGTGAAAGAGAATGCGACGCCGATCCGCCTCCTCATGAGCGGTCCTGGTGTGTTTGCAGTGGAGATCCAGCGTACCATCGAGGATGAAGTCTGGTGGCTCTCGACGGTTGCAGCCACGTTGGTCCTTCTGTTCCTGTTCTTGAGCTATCGCTCGCTACGGCTTGTGTTGCTCAGTCTGATTCCGATCTCGAGCGGAATAGTGGCCGGCATGATCGCCGTGAACGGCTGGTTTGGGTTTGTCCACGGGATCACATTGGGGTTCGGGATCACATTGTTGGGGGTGGTCGACGATTATCCCATTCACCTCTTTAGTCACATGACGGCACGCGATTCTGCCCAGACGGTTATGCGGGCGATCTGGCCGACGATGCGTTTAGGCGTGCTCACGACGGCGATCGGCTTTTCGTCGCTCCTCCTGGCCGGATATCCGGCTCTTGCGCAATTGGGACTGCTGGCTGTGGTCGGACTCCTCACGGCTGCCTTCGTCACGCGATGGATTCTGCCCTTCTGCATCAATCAAGGATTCTCGCCGCGAGAAATTCGGTCGGGGCTTTTCTCGAAGGTGGACCGGTTGGAGAAGGGACGGGTGCTGGTGCCGATCGTTCTCGTTCTTGCGACATTGGTCCTGATATGGTCTGATACGCCATTCTGGCAGCAGGATCTGGGGAGTCTCAGCCCTCTGTCGGAGGCCAAGAAGCAACTGGATCAGCAGTTGCGACTGGAGCTGGGCGCTCCGGATGTGCGGGACCTCTTGGTTGTCGAGGGATCCACCGAAGAGGATCTCTTGGAGAAGGCGGAAACCGTGATGCCGAAGCTGGAAGGTCTGCGCCGGGATCGAGCCTTGAATGGATACGACATCGTGTCACGATACCTGCCGAGTCGTCGTCTGCAGCAGGAACGGCAGCGGGCCATGCCGGAGCGAGTAGTCCTTGAAACGAATCTTGATGCGGCTCTGAAGGGACTGCCGTTTGCTCCCGGCTTGTTCGCTCCCTTCGTAGATGACGTCGGTGCGGCTCGTGGCCAGAAGCCGATCGATCGTGGGGCATTCGAAGGGACAATGCTGGGAATGAAGCTGGAATCATTGATGTTCTCAAATCAGGATCGATGGGTGGCAGTTGCGCCGCTTCGCGGCGTTTCCGATCGTCAGCAGTTTGCGGAAAAGGTTGCGGAGTGGGGAGATGCCACGGTGAAGTATGTGGACCTGAAGGAAGAGTCGAATCGGTTGATGACAGCCTATCGAAACCGGACAGTGCAATTATTGGGAGGGGGCACGGTCGCGATCGCAATCGCGCTGGTGTTCGGATTGCGGTCGTTTACTCTCCTCTGGCGCGTTCTGATCCCAATCATCTGTTCGCTGATCGTGGTGGCCGCTGTCTTAAGGGGATCAGGGGAACCACTCTCACTATTTCATGTGGCGACCTTTCTACTCGTGATCGGGCTGGGTCTCGATTATGCCCTGTTTCTCAATCGTCCGGAAGGGACGGAGGTCGAGCGAATCAGGACGAACTTTGGCTTGCTCGTCTGCAGCACGACGACGATTCTTGTCTTCGGCGTGATGGCGTTCTCCAAGATCCCGGTGCTCCATGCGATCGGCATGACAGCGGCCTGCGGATCGCTGTGCTGTCTTCTCTTTGCCGGGATGATGGCGCGGAAGGAGGCCCATGTCGTTTAGCGGCAAACCGATGACGCCATTGACATTGTCGGCCTATACCCTCGTGACGTCGAACGGCAGAGGAGTCGGGCCTGTTCTGGAGGCGCTCCGCGAACGCCGGTCAGGCTTGAAACCGTGCGACTTCGAAGATGTGACGCTGAAAACGTCTATCGGGCGAGTAGGCGGCCTCGAGGATTTTTCACTCGATCACGAGCTTCGGCCCTTCGACTGCCGCAACAACCGGCTGGCTTGGCTCGGTCTTCAGCAGGACGGTTTCATGGTAGCGGCGGCGGAGGCGAAACAGCGGTACGGAGCCCATCGTATCGCTGTCGTGATGGGCACCAGCACGTCAGGAATTCTTGAGACCGAACATGCCTACCGCGAGCGTGATCTGCGCACCGATATGCTGCCGGCCTGGTACAGCCCGCGGTATCGATACACGCATAACATGTTTTCTCTGGGGCATTTCGTGAGGACCTGTCTCGGATTGCAGGGGCCGGCCATGGTGATTTCGACCGCCTGTTCTTCGAGCGCAAAAGTCTTTGCGACCGCCGCTCGCTTGATACAGGCCGGCCTGTGCGATGCCGCCATCGTGGGCGGAGTCGACAGCCTCTGTCTCACGACGTTGTATGGATTCTCTGCCTTGCAGCTTCTCTCGGCCGGTCCCTGCCGGCCCTGCGACGAGGACCGTGACGGTCTGTCGTTGGGAGAAGCAGCCGGGTACGCACTGTTGGAGTCCAGCGAAAGGGCCGGCAGGCGAGGTGCTGTGGCACTTCTTGGTTATGGTGAAAGTACGGATGGCTATCACATGTCGCATCCCCATCCGGATGGGGCCGGTGCCATTCGCGCCATTAGGGACTCGCTTGCTAGGGGCCGGCTTCGCCCTGAAGAGGTCGAGTACGTCAATTTGCACGGCACTGCTACGAAGGCGAATGATACGGTCGAGGACAAGGCCGTCTATAGTGTGTTTGGTGCACGCCCCGCATGCAGTTCGACCAAAGGCTGGACCGGGCATACGTTAGGCGCGGCCGGCATCACGGAGGCAGTTATCTCCGCACTCTGCCTTGTCCACGGATTGATTCCCGGGACTCTCAACTGCAAGCGTGTGGACAGGTCATTGAAAAGCCGGATTCTTCGCGAGAACCAGACCGGCTCACTCTCGTACGTAGTGAGCAACATTTTCGGATTCGGCGGCAACAACTGCAGCTTGGTCTTGGGGAAATTGCCATGAAGGTAGCGATTGGCGGTATCGGTCTCCTTGCTTCGGGCCTTGTCGGTTGGGATGCCGGTCGAGCGGTGCTCGCCGGGATTCGCTCCTATCGGCCGGGAGTCGTGCCTGATCCGGAGGCGGAACTGCTGCCTCCGAATGAACGGCGGCGTAGCAGCGACTGTGTCCGGTGGGCCATGCAGGTCGCGCAAGAGGCCATCGGCCGATCGGGTTTGGACCCTCGCGAGGTGCCGACGGTTTTTGCATCGTCGGAGGGTGAAATGGGCGTGTTCGACAAACTCTGTCGCGCCCTGTGCACGCCTGATCGAATGATTTCCCCGACACTGTTTCATCAATCGGTGCATAATACAGCCGCCGGCTATTGGGGCATTGCTACGGCCGGGCAACAATCCTCGACGGCGCTGTCCTGCTACGACGATTCATTCGCAGCCGGTTTGCTGGAAGCGGCGACAGTCGTGTGTGTGGAGCGACGTCCGGTTTTGCTGGTGGCCTACGATCTGATGGTGCCGCAGCCGCTCAGCCAAGCCCGCCCCATTACCGAGGGATTTGCCGTGGCGCTCGTGCTGGCCCCTCCCTCGGACGGCTCGCCTGCTGTCATGCGGGTGTGTCTCGAAGAAGCGCTCACGAGCGACGCAGCCGGTCTTGAAGATCCTGCATTAGAACAGGTTCGGCAAGACAATCCAGCCGCCCGATCGTTACCCCTGCTGAGTGCGATTGCCGCAGGCGGCTTACGGACTGTCAGGCTTGACCTGCTCGAGAGTCAGCAACTTCTTCTGGACCTTGAACCATGTCGTATTTGACCAAAGAAGAACTGAGCGAATTCCTTTCCCATGCAGGAGCAATGCGGCTGATCGATGGGGTGGAATCCTGGGATGATTCCACGATTCGGTGTCGCACACGGTCGCATCACGATCCAGCGAATCCCCTGCGGCATGGCACCCGCCTCGAAGCGGTGTCGGGATTGGAATACGCAGCACAGGCAATGGGAATCCATGTGGGGCTTCACAAGGGGACCCGATCGATGAACGGGTCGATCGGCTACGTGGGAGGTCTGAGGGATGTAGTGTTCTCAGTGGACCGACTCGATGAGCGTCCAGCCGATCTCATGATCGATGCCAGGCGCATACTCGAAGACGGTGACAGCTTTATGTACCAATTTGTTTTGTCGTCGGGGGGCCGGGAAGTGGTAACCGGGCGGGCCTCAATTTTTCTGATGCGCGCTCAATCATGATACGGAAACGCGCGCTGGTGACAGGAGGGAGTAGCGCAATCGGATCCGCCATCGCGGAACGACTCGCAGCAGATGGGTATGCCGTGCTTGTGCATGCTTATCGGCATGCTGAATCGGCAGTTCAAGTGGTGGAGAGGATTCTGGCTAAACGAGGGTCGGCGTCGAGCGTCTCTTTCGACATCACCGAGGGCACCGCCACGCGTTGTGCGCTTGAGGCATTGTTGAAGGATGGCCCCATCCAAGTCGTTGTCAACAATGCCGGCCTGCACGACGACGCGCCTATGGCCGGAATGACCAATGAGCAATGGACAAGAGTCATTGATCTGTCGCTCAATGGATTTTTCAATGTGACGCAGCCGCTGCTGCTGCCGATGATCGGGACGCGCTGGGGGAGAATCGTATCCATCTCGTCGTTGGCGGGCGTGACCGGCAACCGCGGCCAGACGAACTATGCCGCGGCCAAGGCGGGACTGCATGGAGCGAGCAAATCATTAGCGATCGAATTGGCGTCACGGGGCATCACCGTCAATGTGGTAGCCCCCGGTTTGATTGAATCCCCTGCTACGAGAGACGCGTTCAAGCTGGAGCAGGTTGAAGCAATGGTGCCGATGAAACGCGCCGGCACTCCGGAAGAAGTTGCGGCTCTTGTATCATTCTTAGTTTCAGAGCAGGCTGGATACATCACTGGGCAAGTGATCGGCGTCAACGGAGGCATGGCGTGATGGGCAGGATGTTGAAAAAGGCCGTCAGCTGCGTTCTCGCATCGTTCAGACCCTCAACGTACCCCAGAGGGTACGCCTCGGCCCTTCACTCGCTGCGGCCTTGCTGGCCGACCTTTTTGACCATCCTGCAACAACGTGTGATGAACCTGGTAAGGGGTGAGGGATAAAACACGGTTCTAAATGTTGAGAGTTTAGTTTTGGCAGGAACCAAACCTCAAGACTGAAAACGCACAATGAACGACGAGAGTCTACGAGAAGAGATGAGTGAGTCGATGCAGAATGCTGGTGCATACTGGGTCGTCATTCCGGCGTATAACGAGGCTGCGACTGTCCGTGATGTCGCGCTGCGTGCGCGCCGACAATGTCCGAACGTGATCGTCGTGGACGACGGATCGACCGATGGGACGGCGTTGGCATTGGCCGGTCTGAACGTGACGATCTTGCGCAACGACAAGAACTCTGGAAAGGCCGGCAGCCTCGCACGCGGGTTTGACTATGCTCTGGCCCATGAAGCTGCCGGCGTCATTACTCTCGATGCGGACGGACAACACGCGCCGGAAGAAATCCCTTCGTTCGTGAGGGCATCGGCTCATGATCCAACAGCGTTCCTCATCGGCGCCCGGCGGCGCGATCAGCGGAAGGCCTCGCCTGCCCGCTATATGGCCAATCGTATCGCCGATTTCTGGATCGGCTGGGCAGCGGGCTTGTCGATCGAAGATAGTCAATCGGGATTTCGTCTGTATCCGGTGAGCCTCCTTCGAAAAATATGCCTCACTTCTGACAAGACCAGGAGCTTCGTATTTGAAAGTGAAATTCTGATCGAAGCTGCGAGACAAGAGATTGCGTGCCGTTATGTGGCGATTACCGTGAGACCTCGCGAAGGTTCTCGCCCTAGTCATTTTCGCCCCTTTGGGGATATTTTAAGGATTACCCGGATGGTAGCGTGGAAGATTCTTTCCCGCGGCATGTACCTGCAAGGCCTCTGGGCTTCGCTCACATCTTCCGAACACAAATGTCCAGCGGTATTCCCGACTAAGAGAGTACGGATGCACGGGGGCGGAGAACCACCTGGGATTGAACCGATGGACTCTGAACAATCACCCCGCCTTCACGTGCCCTAGCAGTATGAGTAAATCCGCCAAATGCTTCCATTGCTAGATGGACGGCCTGTCTTGAATCTTGACCCCGTTCCACAAATCTGGCATAAAACGGTCGGCTTTTAGCATTGCGAAATAGATGGCCCGTCCATAACTCTTGAGGTAACCTCTCATTTAATTGAAAGGAGATCAGCATGGGGCATAGTCGGCTCATTATGACCGGTATTCTATGCGCTCTTCTGGCAGCAGGTGCGATCGGCTGCCAGAAGCCATTTGTCAGCTCATTTGCTGCACAATCGGTCAAGCCCACGGACCTCGCAAAGGTTAAACATAAAATCTTGAGGGCAGGAGCAGTAGGGGAGAGTACGGGTTTCAAGCTACTCTGGATTCCTTTTGCGAGTCCGACTGAGGCAGAGGCGAAAGCCGATATGCTTGCCAGGCTCACTAAGGAAGGAATTAGTCTCGCGGGGAAAAACATCGCTTTTTCGAATGCGACTGCAGATAAGGGTGGCTTCGGCTTTATCGGCCTCATTGGCGCACCCTCTATTACGCTGACCGCTGATGTGGTCGAGCTCTTGGGGCAGGAAGCTCCACAAACAGGCCCTCCCCAGAATTGAGGGGACGTCTTCTCGAGTTTCAGAGACTAAGACCTGAGGCCCGATACGAGATCGGGCCTCAGCATCGACGAAACAGAAGCACTACATTCCCGCCGCACTAAGCCGGCCTTTGATGGCGTTGTCCAAGTTTTGGATCCACCCTGTGTAGTTCTCATGGATCGTTTGCTTGTCGGCGTTGTACTTGAGGTTGGTGCTGTCCTTATAGATGATGCTGTAGGTCTTCGTATTGTACGGAATGTCGACGATTGCGGTATGGCTGCGTATATTCAGTGTGCCGACGATTTGCCCCGGCTTGACGACCGCCATGCTCCACTTGAGTCCTGCGCCGGCCTCCACGATTGCCTTGGTGACCTGCTCTAACGTCACTTCTTTCCCGGTTGCGGTGGTAATCGGAGCATCCTTCACGTTGTAGATCTGTCCACCGCCCCGGCAACCCATTGCCGCAACGAGCACGACACACGCGAACAGAATTCCTGACCGCATCCGCTTCATGTGTTGACCCTCCTTTTGATTAGGCATGATCGGATTGATAGCCAACTGCTCTTGATTGGGTCGGCTGCTTCAAGTCGACCAACCGAGTTGTAGTGCCTACCATCGGGACGGGAGCATATCCCAAATTGAGAACGGAGTCGATCAAGGCTTCCACGAGAGAGAGATTCGCCGGACACATTCCCCATTGGTTCCACTTGGACATCGCACGAGGAAACACCTGAGTCTTGGCGTAGAGGAGTTCGGAAGGGTGGCAGTAGAACACGAGATGTTGTGAGCGACGGCCAATCCAGTTGATCATACGCCTCAGGGCCGTAAGGCCCAACACACGCAAGGTGGCGAGATTGATTGGGAAGAGGCAGGCCGACGGAGGGATTTCAAGAATGTTGCATTTACCAGGACGATGCAATCGTTGCCAGGAGGGGTTGTAGGGTTCTAGGGGAGCCCAGAAGTATTCCGTATAGTGGACGCGCCCAAATCCCATGTCGAAGCGCCTGGCCGGGACGGAGGAATCGTATTGATAGCCTTCGTCTTCGAGGGCGCGTAAGGTTAATTCTCCGATGCGGAGATTGGGGGCTCTGAAAATGACCGGGCGTACCCCTGCGGCGTTCTCCACAGCTTCAGTCGCACGGCGGATCCACTCCCGTTGCTGCTCGTAACTGGCCGCGCGGAAATCTTCGTCGTCCTCCAGCCCACCGTGAGCCCATCCATGCGTTCCCAGTTGGTGTCCTCGATCATGACAGTCCCTGACTAAGTCCGGATAGGCTTCCGCGAAGCGGCCGGCAAAGAAGATTGTTCCCTTGAGATGGTAACGGTCGCACGAGTCCAGCAGCCGTTCGAGCCCTATTTGCGAGCCGGGGATCCAATCACAGTCGATCGTAAAATAAAACTGTGGTGGATGGATCTTGCCGTGCCCGTTCCCATTCCCGTTTGCAGGATGATGCCAATTTCCGTTTATACGGTCTGTAAACATCACGGACGATTCCTTCGCGCGGGGAGCGCCGGTCGTTCTGCTGGTGGTTGGAAAGGGAAAGATGACATGGAGTGCGATTAGTCCGAGATGATCAACCCCTCGATTTCGACCAGCAGTTCTTTACGGCAGAGATCGCCCTGTAGGAACAGAATACGCTGATGGCGCAGGGGCGAGTTCTCGATCACCCTGCGAATTTCAGAAAGGGAGTCAGGGTCGCGAACGTAGGCTTTGTAGATCACATGGTGTTGTACCTCGATGAGGTCGAGGCCTCCGGCATGCCCCGCATGGTTGATGACAGCGCGGAGGTTTTGGATTGTTTCTCTCGTTTGTTCGTTTGGAAGTCCGACATGCCGGCTCTGGTGTCCGACGACGCTTGCCGTGCCGGCGATAAACAACAGGCATTCGCGCTCCGACCGGGTGAACGTTGCCCGGGCGAATGAGGGACTGCGAGGCCCGTAGTCCTGCGGGTACTCGTAGGCATTCAGCTGGCGGGGGTTGCCGAGATGCGTTGCCGGTTGTGCGCCTGCGAGAAAGACGATCTGGAGCGGGCCAGATTTCGTGCCGACGGCGGTTGCAGCCGGAAGGGAGGAAGGAAAATCAGCCAGCGTCTCGGTCAGGGCTTGGTGGCGTCCCACACAAAACCGCCGATACCGTTCGAGACCGTCCTGGTCGTCGTTGATACGGGGAAAATAATTCCATGCGCGCCATAGATAGGGATATCCCAAATCACAGAGCTGACGAAGCATTTCCCGGTACCCCACATAGGTCGTGATGTCCAGGGATGTACCTGGTTTCTCGTCGAGACTGATCGAGCCGAGGAGAAAGTCGCCGTTCATGGCGATAGAGCAACCGGCGTCTTGATGGATCTTGATTGGCCGGTCGCAGGTCCAGACCTCGGCAAGAGGGGAGCCGCCGATTTGAGGGAGGTCGAGCGTGATGACGGGACAGGAGAATGTTTGAGGGAGGGCATACCCAAATGAGATGATCGCGATAGGGTGTACGCCAGTGGTGGCAAGCTGGGATGGCAGCTTCGCGGGATCGATATACTTAACGTCCAGCCGGACGGCCGTCTCAGAAGCCCTCCGGTCCGCGAGGAACGATCGTAGGGCCGTCGTAGATTTCACAGTCGTGCTGCCTCCGACCTCGCTACGGGCGATGATGAACGGCGTAGTCTTTCAGCGTGGTGACGGTTTCTGGTACGCCTCGGACACGACGCTGGTATGCAGCCCAATTCTCTCTGAAGTTGAACAAGTAGACGAGATAATACGCAATTTTGAACAAGAAAATGGGAATCCGAGTCGGGGACTTTCCGAAGGCATCGCCGGCCAAGACAGAGAGGACAGCTTCCTCCATCTTAAAAATGGAACCCTCCGACATGAACAGATGGCGGAAGGCTGGTTGGGTGAAATGATAGATAAACCATGAGTAGGTTTTCACGCCTAAGCGAACGGTCCGTTCAAACTCCCGCAGGTAACGTTGATACTTGGGCGACTTTCGCAAGCAGGCGTCGACGACGTCGGCTCCCAACGTGGCGCTGTTGAGTGCCAGATGTACCCCGCTGGAAAAGACAGGGTCGATAAAGGCGAATGCGTCGCCCACCATCAGATAATCCTCGCCGCTCATCGTTGTTCTGCGATACGAATAGTTGGCGGCTGCATAGGCTTGACCGACAAGTGTTGCCTTGGCCATGCGTTCCGCCACGGGAGCGCAGAGTGCGATCGTATCCCACAGGAATTGCTCCAGGGGCACTTTTCTCGTGCTGATGTAGGAGGGCCAGCAAACCGCTCCTACGCTGGTCGTGCCGTCCTTGAACGGAATGATCCACCACCAGCCGTGATCGAACCAGACGATGCTGATGTTGCCCTCGTCCATTCCCGGCAGCCGTTTCACGCCCTTAAAGTGTCCGAAGACCGCTGCGCTGTTGTGGTGTGGATTGCGGTGCTTGCCGCCGAACTGTCCGGAGAGAAATGTATCGCGTCCGCTGGCGTCAACGACAAACTTGGTTTCGTAGGTTAGTGCCTGCCCTATCCGGTCTTCAGCATGGACGAGATGGGTGGAATTCCGGCGAAACTCGACATGTTTGGCCCGGACGCCCTCACGCACGTGGACCCCCTTGCCGACTGCGTTGTCGATCAGGATCTTGTCGAATTCGGCCCGTTTGACTTCATAGGAAAACGGTTGTGAGCCGTCCAGTGCCTTCGAAAAGTACAGTGTGCGGGATCGCCCGTGATAGGGCGAGACAATTTCCGCGCCGTACTTGGTGATGCCGATCTTCTCGACCTCCGACAGCACGCCCAGCCGTTTCAGCATTGGAAGCGAGTGGGGCAGCAGTGATTCGCCGATGTGGAAGCGTGGGTGATGGTCTTTCTCCAGAACGTGGACGTCCCATCCCCTCTCCGCCAGCAGAGCAGAGATCGCTGAGCCTGCCGGGCCGCCTCCGACCACGAGGACGTCGCATGTTGTAAGAGAGCTCGCTATGCCGGAGTCTGAAGTATGCATGACAACAATCTTGTTTGAACAGCGATAATGCAGCGCCGGAGTATACCTGAGAGATGGCATGATGGCCAGTGCGTGGGCCGCTGTCTTTATATGAGCGCGGAGTGACCATGCGGCCTGATTCTCTTGACATCCCTGCGCAATCGTCCTAGCTTTCATCTTGCATATCGATTACAGAAAAACCAGTTAGCCCACATTATTCATGACGGTTCGTGACGAAACCGCCAAGACGCCAGGCGAGACGGGCATGCGGAGCCCTGAGAGACCGAGGCATACTTGAAACAGTATGTCGAGGTCACGAGGGTCGAGCCTGCCCGCCTGGCTGTGAGACAACCACGGCCAGGTTTGTTGCAGCGGCGTATCGGCGGTTGCAGTAGAAGCGCTCATGAATAATGTGGGTGAGGCGACGCAAGGACAGCACGCAATGGGATCACCCAAGGATTTTCTTCTCGTTCTTATCAAACCGTCTCATTACGACGACGATGGCTACGTGATCCAGTGGATCCGTTCCGCCATTCCCTCGAATACACTCGCCGTTCTGAACGGCCTCGCGCTCGACTGCGAGGAGCGCAAAGTGTTAGGCGAGGACGTTGCCATTGCCATCGACCTCTACGACGAAACGAACACGGTGATTCCCGTCGAGGCTATTATCCGGAAGATGAAGGGCTATGCGTCCGGCATGGTGGGCTTCGTTGGTGTTCAAACCAATCAGTTCCCGCGCGCGGTCGATTTGGCGGACCGCTTTCTCAAGGAGAATATCCCCGTCGTCATCGGCGGCTTCCATGTCAGCGGCTGTGTCGCCATGCTCCCTAAGCTGCCACGAGAGATTCAAGCCGCCGGCGAGAAGGGCATCAGCCTATTTGCCGGAGAAGCGGAAGGCCATTTGGATGAGGTCTTGCGCGATGCCTACGCGGGGAAGCTCAAGCCTCTGTACAATTTCCTGAACGAGGGCCGAAGCCTCGAAAGCTTGCCGTCTCCTTTTTTGCCCGTCCAGATCGTGAAAAACACATTTCGCCGGCTTTCCAGCTTCGATGCGGGACGAGGATGCCCGTTCCAATGCAGCTTCTGCACGATCATCAACGTGCAGGGGCGCAAGTCTCGCTACCGCTCGGCGGATGATATCGAGCACATCATTAGAGCCAATCTGCAGCAGGGAGTCGGGCGATTCTTTATCACGGATGACGATTTTGCCAGGAACAGCAACTGGGAGGCGATCCTCGACCGATGCATTCAGATGCGGGAGGAGGAAGGTCTGGCGATCTCGTTCACCGCCCAGGTCGACGTCGGCGCCTATAAGATTCCACGGTTCATCGAAAAGTGTGCCAGAGCTGGCTGCAATAATATTTTCATCGGGCTTGAAAACCTCAACCCCGACTCGCTCGCCGGGGCGAAGAAGCTGCAAAACAAGATCTGGCAATACCGGAAGATGCTTCAAGCGTGGAAAGACCATGGCTGCACGACGGTGGCCGGGTATATTTTGGGTTTTCCCACCGACACGCCGGAATCCATCGCGCGCGACATCGAGATCATCAAGAACGAGCTTCCTCTGGACGGCCTCGAATTCTTTTGCCTCACGCCGTTGCCTGGCTCGGAAGATCACCGGCGGCACTGCGAGCGCGGCGCATGGATCGAGCCGGACATGAATAAATACGACTTGGAGCATGTCACCATGGGCCATCCCCTCATGTCCAAAGAGGAGTGGCAACGCACCTACCGTAACGCCTGGAAGCAATACTATACGGAGGAGCATATCGAAAGGGTGCTGTATCGGGCCGCGGCGAAAGATCAAGACATTTACAAGGTGATGTTCCTGTTGTTGTGCTTGGGGGGCAGCATCGCTCTGGAAGGGATTCACCCTTTGGAGGCCGGCATGTTCCGGCTCAAAGTGCGGACGATGCGCAGGCCCGGCATGCCGCTTGAAAACCCGCTGATTTTTTACCCCCGCAGAGTATGGGAGATCGCGTCGCTCAGCGTACGTTGGCTGAATCTGGTGCGGAGATTCTTCAAGATCCTTCGGCGAGTGCAAGCACACCCGCAGCAGCCGGGCGAGGTGGATCTGGCCATGGTTCCGGTGGAGGAACAGAAAGATGAGGATCTCACCTTGCTGCAAGTCTATCGCGACCATATTCCCGTGAGTCACATCGCCAAACAGACGGTCGCCTCATCTCATCGATGAGACTGGTGCGAATAGTTCTCTGCGCTAGCCAGTGCGAGCTGTTGAGACAGACAGCCGGGGCAGTTCGTGGTATCTTTTATCTGAAGTGAGTTGAAGGTGAGCCATGCGATCGTACCGCAACCTCGGATGGGCATTCCCGCTGCTGTTGCCGCTCTGGATCGCCTCGATTCCTGTGGCGATGGCCGAGGACGATGCGGCGAAGAGTCCGGGCCTCTTCGAACGAATCGGGAACACCTCCAAGAAGGTCGGCCACAAGATCGAACAGGGGGTCGGAAAGGTGGTCAAGAAGGTCGAGGAAAAACATATTGGAGAGAAAGTCGAGCGCAAGTTGAAAAAGGCCGCCGACAAGACCGCGGAAGGTTTTAAAAAGGCCGGGAACAAGATCGATCAAAAACTCAATCAGTAGCCCGCCCTCGCACACGATTGCCATTCCTGTCATACTCGATCAGCCTTTTCCCGAAAGATCACGATCGTATTATCGGGCCCGTCATGAGTCTTCTGGATCAGTTCTTCGTCTATCACCCGGAACCCTGGCAGGATCGCGATTGGGCAAAGCTCAGCGGGCTGCCGCTCGAGGATGTGTCGTTTCAGGCCGCGGACGGTGTGCGGTTGTTTGGGTGGTATGTCGAGACGCAGGCCGATCGTCCGGTCCTCCTCTGGTGCCATGGGAATGCCGGCAATATCATCAACCGTCTCGAGAATCTCGGGCTTCTCTATCAACTAGGGTGCTCGGTATTCATATTCGACTATCGTGGGTACGGAAGAAGCCAGGCAAGGCGCCCCAGCGAAGATGGACTCTATCAGGACGCAATCGGCGCCTACGACTACCTCACGCAAATTAGGAAGATTCGTCCAGAACGAATCGTTCTGTTCGGTCGGTCGCTCGGTGCGTCGGTGGCAGCAGAACTTGCGGCACGAAAGCCGGCAGCCGCATTGATCCTCGAATCACCGTTTCCTTCCGTCGAAGCGGTAGCAAAGTTTCATTACAGCGGTTTGCCGGTGCACTGGTTACTCGGGGCGGAGTTCCGGTTGATTGATCGCTTGCCGCAGCTCTCATTACCGAAGTTGATCATTCACGGAGACAAGGACGATATCATCCCCATTGAATTGGGACGTGAAGTCTTCGATGCGGCGAAGCCGCCGAAGGAGTGGTATGTGATTCAAGGCGCCGACCATAACAATACCTATCAGGTGGGGGGCGGAGCCTATTTCCGCAAATTCGGTGAGTTTGTCAAAAAGGCGCTCAAGGCATAGCCTGAGACCAGCTTCGATCGTTCACAGTGGAACTCCAGGATATTTTGGTCACCGTTTAGCCTCCGGCGGCGGCCAGTTCATTTCCGTGTGCCGGCCACAGTAGAAGCAGGAGAGACGGTAGCGGGCTTTGCGGCGAGGGTTCGGCATGGACGTGAAGGTGATGGGAGTGTCGTCGAAGGGGCAAGTGGGTTGGTCATGGAGCAGGTGAATCTCGGCCATCATGGTGATCGAAGCGCCATCCCAGGGTGGAGTCGCCTGTTCCTTGCCGGTTATGTGCTCTTTGGTATGACACCGTTCGCATTCGGCTTCATAGGTCTTGATGCGAGCGAGATGGGGGGTGAGATCGGTGACATCCATCGGCCCACCGCAGCCTGGCTTAGGGCATGTGAGACGCTCATGCTGCAGCGCCTGGACAAATCGGCGATGAGACTCGCGCTCTTGATCTGATCTCATGAAAGTTTCTCCTGATCTTGAATGCACTTCTGTCTTGTCCTCGCGTCACTCGCTCCTGCGAGGTTAGTGTGTTGGCCTCAACTGCGCGCATGCACCGAGCACCGCCTTTTGCGCTTTAATCAAATCATGTCTTGCGTGCGCGGTGCGCGAGCAACTGAGGCCAACACGCTTACCTCGCCCTTCATATCCCCCAACCGCCGCTGATTTGGATATTCGCACCGTTGACGTAACGCGCCTCGTCGCTGAGGAGATAGCGGACGGCCGCGACTGTATCATCGACGGTCCCGATGTATCCGGCGGGGATGCGTTTGGTCATGCCGGCGAGTTCTTGCGGCGGCGCACTTCCTGAGTCGATGAAGCCAGGCGAAACGGCGTTGACGGTGATGCCGTGGGGAGCGAGCAACTTGGCAAGTGTTCGTGTCAAGATCAACACGCCGGCTTTGGCGATGTAGTGGGCCGTCACGTCTGGTTGGGAAATCATCTGATCGGCGTTAGCCATGCTGAAGTTGATAATGCGGCCGGACTTGCGAGCCTTCATGCCCGGTGCGACAGCCTGAGCGAGATAGAAAATGGGATGCAGGTTGCCGTTGAACATCCCGTTCCAACCCTCAACGGTCTCTTCGAGCAAATTGATCCGATGATAGGGGCCGGCACCATTGATGAGGGCGTCAATCCGCCCCCACTCTTTTTCGACCTGCGAGACGAGAGCTTTGGCCGCCGCCGGGTCTGAGACGTCGCAGCGAAGGGCCAGGGCCTGCCCTCCTCGCTCCGTGATGGCGAGAGCGGTTTTTTGTGCCTCCGCTTCGCTGGTTCGGTAGCAAAACGCAATCTTCCACTGCTGAGCGGCGAGGTCGAGGGCTATCCCACGCCCGATGCCTTTGGCTCCGCCGGTGATGAGTGCGACTTGCCGGTTCATGATGTGGTCCTCTCGGTTCGAAATTACGGGCCTATTATGCTCTTGAACGCAGCTGTTTGGCGATATGCTGCAACGCACCGGAGGTGCGGCTCGAAAAGGCATGCTCGTTCTTGGGTTTTTTGCCGTCGAGGGCGCTGGCTTCGATCAAGGCCTGGAGGTCGTCGATGGTATCGACATCGCGCCACGGTGGAAGCAATGAAATCTTGAGTCCAAGCTTGGCTGCCTTCTCTTGTGTGAGTTTGAGCACCTGGTCGGTCGACCAAGGAATGCCGGTGAACAGATCGGGAGCCGTTCGCTTCAGTCCGATCAGATAGTACCCGCCGTCGAAGGCAGGGCCCAACACGAGATCGTTCGTTTCCGACAGAGCAAGAGCTTGTTTGTAATGGTCGAAGGGTAGAGTCGGCACGTCGGTTCCGACAATCAACACACGTCTGTATCCCACCGCGAACATCGTTTCGAAGGCCTGGTTCATCCGCGCTCCTAAGTCATCGCCGACCTGATCGATGAGTCTCACGTCTTGCCGTTCTTCCATGATTTTGAAAAAGACATGCGTGGAGGATGGTGCACAAGCAAGATAGCGATCGAACGGCAATTTGAGTCTTGCCACCGCGGTCTTTGTTCGCTCCAGCGTATCGAGGACGAAGCTTCCATGGAGCGTGGCCGCTTCATCAGGGGTCAGTGGCGGACAGAGGCGCGTTTTCACCTGGCCCGGGATCGGCGCTTTGGCGAAGATTACCAGCGCGCTTTCGGCGCGCTGCAGGCGAGAGGTAGGAAGAATTTCTTTTCTATCCCCCGATTGGTGTCTCATCTGTTCCTCTAGCCCCTAGCCTCATGCCCCTCGCCTACTAGCGCACTGTGGTATAGAAGTGCGCTAGACGGTGCGGACTGACTCCGATCCAATACAGGAACCGCAGCGTCCACATCAAGAGGATGGTCTTCAGGGGGCCCTGCTGCTCCCAGCGGCGAAATGAAGTGACGACGGTCTCGCGGAGCGCTGCTGTTGGGCCTGCACACTTGAGCCTCTCGCTGAATTCGATGTCCTCCATCAATGGGATATCGGAAAACCCACCGAGCCGCTCAAAGATATGGTGGCGGACAAACATGGCTTGATCGCCGGTAGAAATGCGCGTCAGGCGCGACCGGATGTTCATGAAGGTGCTGATGACTCGCCCCCAGGCTGAGGGACTGTCGAATCGCACGTCGAAGCGTCCGCCGACGACCGCCGGATCGGCGAGTGCGGTTTCAATATGCTGTTTGGCGTCATCAGGCAGGCGAGTATCTGCATGCAGGAACAAGAGAACATCACTCTGGCTCGTTTTAGCACCGGCATTGAGTTGCGTGGCGCGGCCGCGCGGGGCTGATCGTAGTTGAACAGTGCTGAGTACTGAGTGCTGAGCGTCGGAAGCTAATAAGTTGGCCAAGGATCTCGTGTGGTCGGTGCTGCCTCCGTCGACCACCACGATCTGGTCAAAACCAAGCTCCGCCGTGTGCCGGATTGTTTGTGCGATGGTCGCTTCTTCGTTCAGTGTCGGAATGATGACCGTGATCGTCACTGTGGCAGGATGGCGAACAAGGTGTCGGGCTTCGTTCTCACGTCGTTCAAAGGCTCAACGTACTGGAAACGTATGCCTCGCCTTCTCACTTGTTGCGGCCTTGCCCGTGGAAAGGCGCGTCTCGGCGCGCCGGGGTCGGCAGGTGCAAAGAGGAGCCTTGTTGGCCATCCTGCAGCCTTAAGCGAAGCGCATTAACCGGATTTCTTCGGTTCGTTGAACATGAAGTACATGACGATGATGATGGTGGCCCAGAAGACGACCTGCTTGTGCCAGAACAGCACTTCGCCATAGTGAAACAATGCCAGCGCCAAGGCGATGGCTGCGGTCATGACCCCATAGCGGAAGACGGGGGTCTCAATGGCCGCATTGGCCCATACGGCGAGGCCTCCGAAGTAGATCAGAAACGGCACGACATTGATTTCGAAGCCCCCGCTGATAGAGAGAAATACGTTGAGAAAGCCGATAAACATCAGCGCTGTGCCGACCATCAGGCCGATGACGTGCATCTGATGGTCGCTGCCGTTGTCCTCCCGCTCCGATTTGGTCGGCGGAGCCGGAGACTGCTGCGCCGGGTCATGCGGAGGTTGAAGATCGGGGAGCGCCATGGTTATGCCTTGAAATGTTTGCTGAGAGTCAGCGCCTGTCGCTGATACGATGAACCCAAAACAGATCCGTAGAGTTGGCTCGGTATTGCCGTCATCTTGTCATAGACGACTTTGAAAAATGTTTGTCCGTCGTGGATCAAGAAAGGCACATCGTGGGGCCGAACCTCCAGCACCACCTGGGTCCCTTTGATTTCTCCCTCCGATCCATAGCCGAATCCGGGATCGAAGAATCCGGCATAGTGGGTACGCAGCTCGCCGCAGGCCGCTTCATAGGCGACCATTTCGGCTGCGTAGCCGGCTGGCACCCGGATGCGTTCTTTCGACGCGAGGATGTAGAACTCTTCCGGTTCCAACAACAAACTATCGTGGGGATGTCGATAGAGCGGCTCCCAAAAATCAGCAGCAGCGTAATGGCCGACCTTCTCGAGGTCGATGACATGACTGTTCTTCTTCGCGCGGTAGCCGATGATGCGGGAGTCTGTGCGATCCTCCCCTGTGAGATCGATGCGGAGGAAAAGGCCATGTTCCGCTCGAAAATCCCGGCTGCCAACGACCTTCTTGGATGGGTTGTTGTGATAGAGCAGCGGCGTTTTCTGATGAAGAGTGTGGAGCGCCTGGTCAGAGACGGTAGCCTCTCCGCGAACGAATCGGATTTGGTTCAGCGACTGCCCCGTACGAACCTTGATGGCGAACGAGCGTGGGACGACTTCCAAGAAGAGCGGGCCATGATAGCCGGCGCGGATTTCATCGAAGCCCGCGTTGAGGTCCGTCACCACGCGGGTGAAAACGTCCAGCCGGCCGGTCGTGCTTTTCGGATTGGCTCGCGCCCGGATGGTCTTGGGCAGCTTCAGATTTTCCAACAAGGGAACGAGATAAACATGGCCTTTTTCCAGGATGGCCCCGTCGGTCAAATCCATCTCGTACATCACGAGGTCGGACTGGTAAAAATCGAGCACGTTGAGGCGAGCGGAGATGGCCGACAGCTCTGGCAAGAAGCTGCTGATAAGCCTATAGGCCTTGCGCCCCAGGCGCAGATCCAGACTGGCCGGCTGGATCTGTCTGTCCTCAATCGCCGGAGCTGCGCCGATCACTTGGCTTGCGATCAGCCGCTTGATGTCTTGATAGGGCAGAATACCGGCTTGGCGTGAGTGAGTAGTCACAGGTCGTCTGCATCCCCGCCGCAACTGTTTCCCCATGCCGCGTAGCCGTCTCGGTCGGGATAGCTGTCGCCACAAGCCGCAAACGCTTCGGCTGACTCTTTGTATGATGATCGTGCGCCGACCATTGGGAGTTCGCGCCCGTGTTCAGTCTTTGGCTGTGGGTAATGGAAGGTTTTGTTCTCGTAATTCCTCAAAACTGCTCCGTCCTCATCCATATGCACCAGGTAGTCATCCGGCAGCAGCGGAATCTTGCCGCCGCCGCCGGGTGCATCGATCACGAAATGGGGCACGGCCATTCCGCTGGTATGGCCTTGGAGTGCCTTGATGATATTCAGCCCGGTCTCAACTGTGGTTCGGAAATGATTCGTCCCTTTGGTCAAGTCAGCTTGATAGAGATAATAGGGTTTCACCCGAGCGAGCAGGAGTTGGTGTACCAGACGCTTCATGACCTCTGGATCATCGTTCACACCTTTGAGCAGGACGGTTTGCGCTCCCAGCGGGATACCGGCATCGGCGAGCATTCCGCAGGCGGCTTTGACTTCCGGCGTGAGTTCGTCCGGATGGTTGAAATGTAAGTTCATATAGATTGGATGATACTTCTTTACCATCTCGCAGAGCTTCGGCGTAATCCGTTGGGGTAGGGTACCGGGGACCCGGGATCCGATGCGGATGAGTTCCAAGTGAGGAATGGTTCGAAGAGCTTTGAACACGCGTTCGAGGAGATAGTCAGGGAGGAGCAAGGGATCGCCGCCCGAGAGAATCACATCGCGTACTTCGGTGTGTTCGCGGAGGTAGGTGATGGCTCGATCCAGTTCGCCTTTCTTCAGAAAGCCCGGCTTACCTACGAGTCGTTTCCTGGTGCAGAACCGGCAGTAAATCGGGCATTGATTGGTCACCATGAGGAGCACCCGATCCGGATATCGGTGGACCAGATGGGGTACCGGGCTCATAAGATCTTCTTCGAGCGGATCATCCTCGGCGTCAATGTCGGCCAACTCCGCCATTTCGGGGACGACCTGCTTCCAGATTGCGTCGCCCTTTTCCTTGATCGTTCCGAGGACGGTCGGGGTAATCCGCATAGGGTAGGGACCGACGATCGCTTCTATTTCTTTCTCGTCGATGCCGAACCGTTCGGCGAGGTCCTTCGGCTTGACGATGCTCTTCGCTAAGACCTGTCTCCAATCTTCCATCCGTTGTCCTCTAGCAGGGTGTTGGGAAAAACCGCCAGCGTTGTTCTCTCATCGCTTGGAACCTCGACATACATGGAAAGGTATGCCTCGGCTCCGGACTCGTTGGGGCCGTGCCGGACAGCCTTTTTGACCATCCTGCGGGGTGTGTTGGTACGTTCTGTGATCGCCCGTTAGATCTGTTGTTCAGGAGACGCACAATGTTGTTCCTGTCCCTCTAGGTGATCCGGCAGGAGGGATGTTCGTCATCTTCGCCCAGTACGTCGGGCGTTGTGCGGACCTGAGACCGGAACTTTCCCGCCGACGGTGGCGAAGCCCCGGCGGCGGGATACTGTTCGTCCAGATAGGCCAGAATGTCGGCAGTTTCCGTCAATACGAGATCGCCATCCTTGATGACCGGGACATAGAACTGGCCGGACGCTTCGTAAACCTGTTTTCGCATCGACCTGATGTCTGGAACGACGACGCTTGAATAGCTCAGCCCCAACTCGGCCAACTTTTGCCGGACGATTTCACAATCAGGACACCAGTCGACATGGAAAAGAGTCATGGCCACAATGTATAAGGCTACCAGGAAACCGAGGAAAGTGAAATGACCATTTACTGATTATTCGGAAGAAGCCGGCTAGTCCGGCTGGAGGGCACAGGGAACCATAATCGCGTCCTTCATGCCGTGAATGACTTTTTTGTCGGCGGGACACACCGTCGCAAGAATTCCGGCGAGTTCCGCCTTTCCCTCTGAGGTGAAATAATAAGGAGAGAGCCGAACCCGCCCTGCCATACGCACTATCGTGTGTGCGCCTTCGTCCATATAGTCCATCTCGAACAACCGGCCTTTATGAAACTCTTGCAAGATATAAGGTGTAGTGCGGAAGGAGGACAAGGCCCTCTGGAGCGCGTCGGCCCATTCCGTCTGCGGCATATCATGCCCCACGGAGACGCCACGGCTGCCCCAGGCTAGTTCAGAGAACCCGGACGGTTTGATGACAAAATGACGTTCCTTCTGGGTGGCTGCTGCGAGATCGGCCCAATGTGAGACCGCGCGTCCCCCGATGTGCAAACCTGGAATCGTGGCCGTAGCGGGAATCGGCGCCGGGTCGAGCAGCCAGGTTCTGGGCATGATGGTCGTGAGATGCAGCAGGCAGCCCTCGCCGAGTTCCCGTTCCCAATAAGGTCGCAGGACGGGATGATGGAGTAGCGCGAAGGCTGACTTTTCTTCCAACGCCGGCTTGTAGGGCGGTGTGACTGCGACCCAGTTCTTCTTCGCCGCGTACTGGATGAGTTCGGCCTTTGGAATGTTCATCAGATCGAACAGTTCATAGAACCGGTAGATCAATCCAATGGCCTCTTCGCCGCGGTCGCTGCGTAAGTTGAGCCCCTCCTCCGTGAAGTGAATCTCCTTCGGTTCGACACACCAGACAGACAGGCCCTGCTCACGGAGCTGAGCGGCGAGCCACGTCATTTCAGGGCGATAGTCCTTCGCTTCTTCTGAAACCAGGATCGCCACGCATCCGGCATGTTGTGCTTGGGCAGATTTCAACATCGAGGCAAAGCCGCGCACCATGCCGTCCCGTCCTCCGACGCACTGCAAGTGGCTACCATTCAGATCGTGATAGATCTGAGAGAGACATGCCGTGAGCCCGATGCCGCCCGGAACCGAATCGAGTTCGGTGATGACCATACCGTCTTGCGTGGGAATGACGTCCGGTCTGATGACGGCCGGCAATGCCTCGCGAAACCGCTTCATCCGACTATAATTTACTACGGCTTCGGGTTTGCCTTGATCCAGCCAGCCTGCAACCCAGGCTGGCTGGGTCCCTTTGACGCTCTCGTTATACAATCGATTCAACGCTTGATAGAACGAGAGCAATTGCGGCCCCAGCGCGGTGAAGAACTCTAGTTGGTTCCTGGACAGGAGCAGTGGGCAGGGGCTGATACGCCAGGAGGTTGTCGCTTGCAAGACCGGGGCGCTGCCTTCAAGAGACAGGGCGGATGGGTCTGTAAACAGACTTGCAGTACGCAGTTGCGTACGAATGGCCGCGCAGCGATTGAGTGCCGTCTCGGTTCGGAGCGAGGGGCAGAACGGTTCAGTTTGTGCCAACGAGAGAATCCTTTGTCGTCGTTCCGCAGTCGCTGCAGTTGTGGCGCGCGGCCACTCGAATGCTAACACGTGGCTCAGGACCCGACAAGAGGTATGGGCTCCACTGAAGTGCTGTGCGAACGCAGTTCCGACTGGCTCATTGGTGGTCACTAGGCGCGGGCACAGACAGGTCGGATGTCTTGGCTCCAAGCGAGCGGCGGAAGACCCTCGATCGGAAGTGAACCTTCCTTGCCACGTTCCGGCATGCATCGTATGATGGGAACCCGATGGGCTTTATGATGGTGGAGATCGAACCGTCGGTGACCGTGCCCCAGACATTGCCCCAATTGGTGCCCAGCTCTGCCTGTTTCCGCTGCGACGTGTGCTGCCGTTTTCCAGAAGCCGACAGCTTCCTCCGCCCCTACTTTGCTCAGCAGGAAATTGCCGCTGCTGTGGAGCATGGCGTGACCGCCGAGTCCTTTCCTGATAGATCCGGCTCGCAAATCAATCTTGTCAAGAATCCAACGGGCGACGGGTATCTGTGTCCTGCCTTTGATCAAAGGACCGGTGGGTGCGGGATTTACGAGGTGCGCCCGCTGGATTGCCAGCTTTATCCATTGGCCCTGATGTGGGATAAGACCCAGAAACAGGTGCTGCTCGGTTGGGATACGAAGTGCCCCTTCATGCGTGAAGCAATCCCCAACGCGATTACCGCGCATGCAGAACAAGTCGCCATCCTGCTGGCAACCGAGGCCGCGACTGAGACGATTGCCGCCAATCCTTCTTTGATCGGGCGCTATCAGGACGATGTCATGGTTCTCAAGACTCTCCCGCAACTCACGGCACGCCTCACGCCGAAACGAATCGATTCCCGACTCCGCCCTCTGACGCTCTCGGATGCGTCGCGCTTCACCCGGGCGCTGGAACAGGCAGGCGTCCTCAGCCCTGCGGCGCTGGCTGCTTACGCCTTCCCCTATCACTATATTTGGACATCGTTGTTACCCTACTGGTGGATGGAATCCCATGAAACGTTCTTTCTCTTTGCGCGGTCTCCGGACGGATGGTTTATGCCGCTGCTTCCGCTCGGGCTGAGGCCGTTGGATCAGGCCGTGAGCGAAGCCTTCATGTTGATGCAGCAGTGGAACGGGCCGTCACCGGTGAGCCGGATCGAAAACGTGATGGGGCCGCAGAAACAGATGTTAGAGCGAGCTGGGTTTCGTTGCCGGCAGAAGGATGGAGACTATCTCTACAAAGCGGAGGCACTAGCTACTTTGGCGGGTGATCCCTACAAATCCCAGCGGGCACTCTGCAATCGCGTGGAACGGGAACGGGTTATTGTGATTGAACCGTACCGGGAGAGTCATCGGGCAGCGTGCCGCTCGCTGCATGAGTTGTGGGTGACTCAGAAACAAACGAGGGATCCCGATTCGATGGGGATGCTTCTCATCGAGCATGCCAAGGCCGCACATGTTCTGGTCTTTGCCGAACATGAGCGGATTGGCCTGTCAGGGACGGTGGCCAAAGCGAGGGACAAGATTGTGGCCTATACGTTCGGCTATTGGCTGACGCCGCAGACCTGGTGCGTCTTGCTGGAAGTCGCGGATCGATCCATGACCGGCTTGGCCCAGTGGCTCTTCCGAGAAACCTGCCGTACCGCGATCAACGCAGGCGCGACATACATTAATGCCATGGATGATGCCGGTCTCTCCGGTCTGCGGGAGGCCAAACTGGCCTATCGTCCTACGGCCCTGATTGAAAATTACGTCACAACAAGTTTCGAAACATGACTTTTTCGGCGGCACCACAATCCGCGCCTGCGTCTCGTCGCTATGGCTGGCTGACGTTTCTTATCGTCTTGATGACAGTGCTCACGCTGAGCATTGGAACTTTTCTGCTCAACTATGTCGAGAGCCGGCTTGTCGCTGTAGCTGGAGAAGAGCTCATGTTGGCGGCCGCAGATGTTTCGGAGAAATTGGATCGGTTTCTGTTCGAGCGACACGGCGATGCGCAGATGATGGCTCGGACCTTTGCCCTCCGTTTCTCCGACCGCGCCTACTTGACCAGCTATCTCCAGGTGATGAAGACCGCATATACGCCTGTCTATTTCTGGCTAGGCGTCACGAACCAGCAGGGGATCATGGTTGCATCGAGCGAGGATGCTCTTATCGGACAAGACTTTGGCCGAAGTCAGTGGTTTCAGTCGGCTCGCGGCCTGCGCAAGATCGTGGCCGACGATGTGGGTGGTCATCAGGCAAGCAATGATATCAAAACCATTGCCATGACGGCGCCGATCATCGACTCGTCAGGGAATTTTCTCGGCGCGATTACCAGCCGCATTGCGGTTCCAGCCATCGAAGAGGTCGTGACACGCATCATTCGATCCTTGGAACGTCGCGCTGGGTCTGCCGGGTTGGTCGAGTATCAGATACTGACCCGACAGGGCGATGCGTTCGTAGATTCCGATGTGACGCACAAGGGAAATGTGAACTTGAGGTCGATGGGGTTGCCGTCCGTCGTGGCGAGCCAGGAGGGACAGCCGGGATTTCTCGAAGAAGACCATCTAAGACGCCACGTGCGGATCGTGACAGGGTACGCCTTGTCCAAGGGAGCAGGGGAGTTCCCCGGATTCAACTGGACTGTGCTCGTGCGGATGGACCGTGACGATGTGATCCAGCCGATCCGGTCCATTCTGTGGAGGGTCTGGGTGGCCGGAGCTGTCGTCTGGTTGCCGCTGTTGGGGCTCTTACTCTGGTCGACGGCTCGATTGCGCTCGGAATCTCGCCAAGCCCAGCAGGAAAGCGCCTGGGCGCGAGCCGCCGAGGCGGCGTTGCTGCAAAGCCAGGAGCGCAACCGGGCGATCGTCGATACAGCGCTCGACGGGGCGATCACTATCGACGCGGCCGGAATCGTCACGGATTGGAATGCCCAGGCTACGGCTATTTTTGGATGGACCCGCGAAGAAGCGCTGGGGCGGTTGCTCTCGGAGACGATCATTCCCGCGCGTGATCGGGAAGCGCATGCCCAGGGCATCCGGGAGTATCTCAAGACCGGAGTCGGTCCGATCCTAAATCGGCGCATCGAGATTGCCGCACGACACAAAGACGGCCGGGAGTTTCCGGTCGAGCTGTCGGTGTCTCCGGCGCGTATCGGCGAGGCCTATATTTTCAGCGCCTTCATTCGCGACATCACAGATCGGCGCCAGACCGAACGGCGCCTTGCCTCGCAATATGCGGTAACACGCGTCTTAGCAGAGGCCGTGACGCTCGAAGAGGCCGTGCCCAAGATCATTCAGGCAGTCGGTGAGAGTCTGGAATGGGAACTGGGTGTCTTTTGGCGGCTGGACAAACAGTCAGGAACCTTGCGCTGCCTCGATCAATGGAAAGTTGAGGCCCTCGCCGCCGATGAATTCATCACGGTGACGCAGCAGCAGTCCTTCAAGCTCGGTCGTGGGTTGCCAGGTCGGATCTGGGAGAGTGGACGGCCGGTCTGGATCAGAGATGTCGCCGTCGATCCCGGTTTTATTCGAGCAGAGGTGGCCGCCAAGGTCGGTCTTCATGGAGCCTTTGGGTTTCCGATTCGCGTCGGCAGTGAGATCGAGGGCGTGATCGAGTTCTTCAGCCGCCAGGTGCGGGAACCCGATGATGAGTTGCTCAACATGATTGCCGACGTCGGGCTCAAGATTGGGCAGTTCGGCGAACGCGCGAGAGCCGAGGAGGCGTTGCATCAGACGGAAGCGCAGCTGCGGCAAGCACAGAAGATGGAGGCGGTCGGACGGCTCGCCGGCGGTGTCGCGCACGACTTTAACAATCTGCTCACCGTTATTCGCGGGTACAGCGAGTTGATTCTCAGCCGCCTGACCCCGGGAGATCCTTCTCAACGCGAGATGGAAGAAGTGAAGAAGGCGGCTGATCGAGCCGCCGGTCTTACCGGACAACTGCTGGCGTTCAGCCGACGGCAATTCGTGGCGGCAAAGGTCGTCGATCTGAATGCCGTCGTCATGAACATGGACGGTATGCTTCGGCGGCTGTTGGGCGAAGATATCATCGAACTCTGCGCCGATCTTGAACCGGAGTTGGGATCGATCAAGGCTGATCCCGGGCAGCTTGAGCAAGTCATCATGAATCTGGCCGTCAATGCCCGGGATGCCATGCCGACCGGAGGGCGGTTGACGATCGAAACCCGGAACGTCCTGATTGGAAAGGGGCCTCGACGGGAAACGATGATGTTGGAGGAGGGTTCGTACATCATGCTGGCCCTGAAAGATACCGGCCATGGCATGAATGAGGAAGTCCAATCCCATTTGTTCGAACCGTTTTTTACGACGAAGGAAAAAGGGAAGGGGACGGGGCTCGGGCTCTCGACGGTGTACGGCATCGTGAAGCAAAGCGGCGGCACGATCGGTATAGAGAGCAAGCCTGGACGCGGGACGACCTGTAAGATCTTCTTCCCGAAAGTAGATGAAGCTGCGCAAGGGGCACAAGCCGTCAGCGGGGCGGTAGGCCGGGTTCACGGGCGGGAGACCATTTTGCTGGTCGAAGATGACCCGGCGGTTCGCGGCCTTGTACATGAGGCGCTGCGTTTGAACGGCTATAACGTGTTGGTGGCACGCCACGGAATCGAAGCGTTGTTGACCGGTGCCAAACACATAGGGCCGATTCATCTGCTGCTCACCGATGTGGTCATGCCTCAGATGAGCGGGCCGGAAGTCGCCGAAAAACTGACGATCGTGCGGCCTGATATCAAAGTGCTGTATATGTCCGGGTATCCCGACCATCCAGTGTTTTCGCAGGGCGGAGTCAAGCGGGGCACGGCGTTTCTACAGAAACCGTTTACACCAAATGTGCTCACACAAAAAGTACGAGAAGTACTCGACGGGATAAAAGTCGCGTAGGGGGCTCGCAGGGGACGTGTCCGCCGTCATTGCTTGATCTTGGCCTCGGTTCCGTTTATTGTGACGGCGCCGAAAATGAAAACGAACTGAGCCCCGCTGATCTCGCAGGTTCTGACGGTTCCGTGTTTCTTGCGGCGGCAGATATCGGAGATACCGAATAGACCGGGCAGACCAGAAAGACAGGGTGATGCAACAAGGTCGCGAAGTCGACATTGGGCGGTATCGGATCGAGCAGGAGCCGTTCTATGCCGAGGTTCGTGGAGAAGTGGGGCTCTTCACGATCGCCGCACGCACCAAGATGCCTGTGATGCTCAAGGGGCCGACCGGTTGCGGGAAGACACGTTTCGTCCAGCACATGGCCTACAAGCTGGGACGTCCGTTGATCACCGTCGCCTGCCATGAAGATCTCACGGCTTCCGACCTCGTCGGACGCTATCTGCTCAAAGGACAGGAGACGGTCTGGATGGATGGACCGCTGACGGTCGGCGTGAAGCACGGCGCGATCGTCTACCTGGATGAAGTGGTTGAAGCCAGAAAGGACACGACCGTCATCATCCACCCCCTCAGTGATGATCGGCGAGTGTTGCCGATCGAGAAAAAGGGCCAGATCGTGGAAGCAGCCGACGATTTCATGCTCGTGATCTCCTACAATCCTGGCTACCAAAGCGTGCTCAAGGATTTGAAGCAGAGTACGAAGCAGAGGTTCATGGCGATCGAATTCGACTATCCTACCCCGGACATAGAAACCGCAGTGGTTGAACGGGAAGCGGGGGTGAGTCACACGATTGCCGGGAGCCTCGTGAAACTCGGCGGCAAAGTTCGGAACCTCAAGAACCACGGACTGGAGGAAGGGGTCAGCACCAGGCTCTTGATCTATGCCGGCACGTTGATCATGCAAGGCGTGCCGCCCGATCAAGCCTGCGATGTGGCTATCGCCCGTCCAATCAGCGACGACCAGGACATGCAGCGCAGCATTCTCGAACTGGTCAAGGCCATCTTCTGAGCCACGCCTATTGTGGATTCCCGTCATGCGATCGTGCAGGACAGTCAGAACGGCGTGATCTTGACGGTTGCATATCCAGCCAAAGGCCTCCCGTACTGAATGCGTCGGTGTTCATGGCAATGCCCTGAAGATTCGCGTAGCGGCGCCCCCCGTTGATGGTGCGGCCAACGATGAACTCATTCGATTCGTCGCCGACTGTTGCATGATTCCGCGCACGAGCGTTCTCATCCAAGCGGGGCTGGAAGGCCGGCACAAGCGGCTGTGGTTGAAAGGTGTCACGGCAGAGTTGGTCATGGCTCGATTGATGCTGGGAGGGCAGAAAGGAGCGGTCAAGATATGAACGGGACAAGAATCGGTGCCGTCTTCGGCGTGCTGCTTCTCAGTGCCTGTTCCAGCGTGCATCCGGTGCTCTATCCCAATGCGCATCTGGAATCAGCGGGGAAAGAAGGCGCAGAGCAGGATATCGAAGCCTGCAAGCAATCGGCTGAATCGGCCGGTGCGGAGGAAGGCAGCGGAAAAGCTGGTCGTGTCGCAAAGAGCACGGCCATCGGTTCTGGAGTCGGCGCAGCAAGCGGCGCTGTCGGTGGCGCGATTTCCGGGGCGGCCGGACAAGGATCGATGATTGGAGCGGCAAGTGGTGCCGTCTGGGGATTGCTCACCGGTTTATTCTCCGCAGCGGTCAGTCCTTCACAGCCGGATCAGGCCTATACGAATTTTGTCACCAAGTGCTTGCAAGAGAAGGGGTATGAGGTGACGGGATGGCAGTGAGGGGGAGGAAGACAGACCGGCTGGGTGGGTACTCGTGCTCGCTGTCCGCGCACGA
>FRDC01000942.1_pt3 | contig 39819 bp, 35 predicted proteins | sample 1106171 | NCBI WGS metagenome assembly FRDC01 (sample SAMEA3930566, study PRJEB13176) | freshwater metagenome | biome: Drinking water system; feature: drinking water; material: water | place: Singapore | collected 2014-12-20 | reverse complement strand
AGGACTCAAGCAAACCGCCCTCCGGCAAACCCAGGATGGTTCAGGACAGGCGGGCCGTCACTATTGAAGTCCATTCGCTCAAGCACGACGGCGAGGAGTTGTTCCTCGTTGGATTTCTGGAGGTGGATCTACATCACCAAGGTGTTGACATCGCGGTCGCAAGAGCAAGCGGAAGCGTCCAGCCTTCTTCCGACGACCACGCGCGAATGGCCGAACTCGAACGGGAGCTGCAAACCACGCGCACCGAACTTCGCGCCGCCATTCACAATCTGGAGCTTTCCGGGGAAGAGCAGAAGGCCGTCAATGAAGAGGCACTGTCGGTCAATGAGGAATTCCAGTCCACGAATGAGGAGCTGCTGACGTCAAAAGAGGAACTGCAGTCACTCAATGAAGAACTGACGGCGCTGAACAGTCAGCTTCAGGAGACGCTCGACCGACAGCGCACCACATCGAACGATCTGCAGAATGTGCTCTACAGCACCGATGTTGCGACGCTGTTTCTGGACTTTGACCTTCATATCCGCTTCTTTACGCCAGCAACGAAGGCCTTGTTCAACGTGATCCCCGGTGATGTTGGCCGGCCTTTGTCGGATCTTCATTCGTTGGCAAGGGATACGGAGCTGGCGATCGATGCGCATGCCGTTTTGAAGGACCTGCAACCGTTCGAGCGCGAGATCCAAACCGACGATGACACCTGGTTCATCCGCCGCATTTTGCCTTACCGGAACCACGAAAGCCGGGTGGAAGGCGTGGTCATCACTTTCACCGACATCAGCGATCGCAAGCGCATTCGCAAGGCGCTGGAGCAGGCCAAACTCGAGGCGGAGCGAGCCAATCGCGCCAAATCACGGTTTCTGGCGGCTGCGAGCCATGATCTGCGCCAGCCGCTCCAGACCATCGCTTTTGTGCAGGGATTGCTCGCCAGAACTGTCCAGGGTGACAAGGCGCAGAACCTTGTGAAGCGTCTGGACGATACATCGCACGCGATGTCCGGCATGCTCAATGCACTGCTCGACATCAACCAGATCGAGGCGGGCGTCGTGCGCGCCGAAATCATCAGCTATCCACTCAACGATTTGTTCGATCGTTTGCGCGAGGAGTTCGCCTACCACGCAGAGGCGAAGGCGCTGGGGCTGAGGATCGTGCCTTGCGGACAAACGATCCACACGGACCCCCGCCTGTTGGAGCAGATGATCCGCAACCTGCTGACCAACGCGATCAAATACACGCGTTCAGGCAAGGTCCTGATGGGATGCCGACGGCGGGCGGGGTCGCTGAGCATTGAAATCTGGGATACTGGCATCGGTATTCCGGACGCTGAACTCCAGACGATCTTCGAGGAGTATCATCAGCTCGACAATGCCGCGCGAGAGCGAAGCCGCGGTCTGGGGCTCGGTCTTGCCATCGTCCAGCGCCTTGTGGCCTTGCTCGACTACAAGGTGAATGTGCGCTCGAAACTCGGCAAGGGATCTGTCTTCGCCATCGAGATTGCGCTTCCGGCCGATGGTGTCGATGCGGGAAAAACAGCGGTTCAAGACGCAGAGAAACCGTCCGTACCGACGGCCATGGCGAGTAAAGACTGCTCAATCCTTGTTGTCGAGGACGATCCCGACGTGCGTGAACTGCTGGCGCTTTTGCTGGAGGCGGAAGGTTATCAGGTCACCACCGCTTTCGATGGTTTTGAAGCACAGGCGCTGGTCCAGAAAGGGACATTGAAACCCGATCTTGTGATTGCCGACTACAATCTGCCCAATGGCATGGACGGACTTCAGGTGGCGGCCAGATTGAGGAGGGCTTCGACGCTTCCCATTCCGGTTATCATTCTGACCGGTGATATCTCGACCAGCACGTTGACAGAGATCGCGCGCAGCGACTGTGTTCACCTGAGCAAGCCCGTTAAGCTGAAGAAGATGATGGCCGTCGTCGAAACGCTTCTGGCGGCCCCACCGAGGGCAGTTGCGAACCTTGTCGCCAAACCCATTCCGGCCACGCCAGATGGTACATCGGACACTGTATACGTCGTGGATGACGACCAAAACATCTGCGACACGATGTGTGCGTTGCTCGACGACAATGGCTACGCCACCGCGAGCTTTTCCACGTGTGAGGCTTTTCTTTCCGCGTATCACGCCGGCAGCGGCGGATGCCTGCTCATCGATACCTATTTGCCGGGCATGAACGGGTTCACGCTGTTGCAGCATTTGAACGACGCGAACGATCCTCTGCCTGCGATCATGATCACCGGAAACAGCGACGTTCCCATGGCGGTGCAGGCTATGAAGGCCGGAGCGGTCGATTTCATCGAGAAGCCGATCAGCCCGAGCGACCTGCTGGCCAGCATAACGCGGGCGCTCGAGCAGTCCCGCGATGTCAGCAAAGCGGCGCAATGGCGCGCCGAGGCGCAGAGCCACGTGGCAGGCCTGACGGTGCGACAAAAGCAGATCATGGGACTGGTGCTCGCGGGCCACCCCAGCAAGAACATCGCGGCGGACCTGGGCATCAGCCAGCGCACCGTCGAAAACCACCGCAACGCCATCATGACCCGAACCGGGTGCAAATCTCTGCCGGCGCTGGCCCGCCTCTCGCTGGCGGCCACAACCCAGATCGAGCGCGAGAAACCCGCATGAACAGCAATGCCGTCGTCAACGCACCGGCGCTGTGGCGACACATGCTCATCGACCAAGCGCCAGATGCGCACAAATACCAACACGGGTCCGTGCTGGTGTGGAGCGGACCTCCTCTGGCGACCGGAGCCGCAAGATTGGCGGCGACTGCAGCGTTACGGGCAGGCGCAGGTCTGGTAACGCTTGCGGGCGAGACGGCTGCCTTGATGGTGCACGCCGCGCATGTGACGGCGATCATGCTCAAGCGGGCGGATGGCCCTGCCGGCCTTGCGACGCTGCTGGAGGATTCACGTTACAACGCCGTCATCCTCGGGCCGGCGATTGGTGTGGGGGCGCACACCTGCGAACTCGTGGCGGTCGCCATGGCGGCTCGGCGCGCCTGTGTGCTCGACGCCGACGCGCTCACAAGTTTTGCAGGGAAGGCGCGTCAACTGGCGGACCTCATCGCAGTGAACGGGTATCCGGTTGTTCTCACGCCACATGACGGCGAGTTTCAAAAACTGATGGGCGCACAACTCGAACAGAGCGACGTTGGTGGGGATCAGGCCGCATGGCGCATGGACCGTGCAAGCGAAGCAGCTGCCTTCTTTGGCGCGACGCTGGTATTGAAAGGTAGCAGGACAATCATCGCGGCTACCGATGGGCGCCTCGCGGTCAACGACAATGCCCCGCCATGGCTGGCGACAGCAGGGTCGGGCGACGTCCTGTCGGGCATCATCGGCGGCATGCTGGCGCAGGGCATGCCCGGCTTCGAAGCGGCCTGCGCCGGTGTATGGCTACATGGCCTTGCCGGACAGATCGCCGGACGCGGGATGATTGCGGATGATCTGGCGCTGGCGGTCTCAAAGGCCGTGGCGCGGCTTCACGGCGATCCAGCGCTGCTTGGGTAGTTTCCGATCCTGTCTGGCTGCTGACACGCGCAATACGATTGACAATGCGAACCGGCATTTCGGCTGGATTGCGGCAGAGAACCCGCGACACTCGCCAAAAGGATGTTTGCCAGATGAACAGCTTTGCTGAAGCACCGCGCTTTCCCGTCAGCCACATCATCTTGCGGCTGGCCCGGTCCAAGGCGTTTCCCGAAGGCTCGCTGCGCCGCGGGTACGACATCAGGGCAGTGATCGATGCTGCTGGCCACTTGAGCGCCGATGCCTGGCACAAGCACAAGACCGCCTACAGCGTGCAGCGCTTCTGGGATGACGAACCCATCAAGCACGGGATGCTGCTGCATCGCGCCGGGGGTGCAGACGGCGCGACATGGGCCATTCACTATGCGGGGGGCGCCGACGAAGACGAAGTTGGCTTTCGCCTGGACAAGCATGTCTTTCAGCGCGATGCGTTTGTTTCCATTCGCGATGATGACGGTGTCACGCAAACTTTTCAGGTCTCCGGCGTCAATCCGACCGGCGAAGTGCTGAAATAGTGTTTACCCCGTCAATGAGATAGAAACACCGGCAAAGTTGGATTTGCGGTCATGGTTGTGGTCGCCCCGCCGAGGAAAAAATCTCGAAAGCGCGAATGGCCGTAAGCGCCCATTACAAGCAGATCTAGGCCAAAGTTTTCAGAATACTGCAACAGCGTATCGCCGATCGTCCGTCCGGCGGCGTCTTCCTCGTCGTCGAAAAACTCGATGCCGTGAAGGCCGAGATGCCGCTTCAGATCGGACAGGGATCGGTTGGTCGAAAGCGTTTTTTCATTCGTCACTGTGATGACGCGCACGACCTTCGCCTGCTTGAGAAGAGGCATGGCATCGGCAATCGCGCGCGCAGCCGGGCGGCTGAAATCCCACGCGATCGCAATGCAGTCAAGCGTCTGGACAGGGCGTTTCGCCGGTCCCCTCGTTTCCGGTTGAGGCAGCATGACGACGGGTCGCCCGGATTCAAAAATGACCTTCTCCGCAATGAACTGTTGAAAATCGCCGGGACCGCCTGCCGGTATCAGCGTTAGATCGCGAAGGCGTGCGTGGTTTGCCACCGCTTGGTCTACCAGACCAGAGGCGGTGCGTTCGAGCATCTGACTGTGCGGAACGCCGGCCTTGAGCGCGGCGGCATTGAAGACTTTGAGCGCTTCATTCGCGTTTGCCACGCTCTTCTGGGTCTCGGCGGCAACCATGCCTCCGACGTCGAGAACCATGCCGCCCATCGGAGAATGCGGCACAGACATCTCGTACTCGAACGTCAAAGCGGTGAGCTCCGCCTTCAAGGCGGCAGCAAACGCCACGGCGTTTTCGATGACGTGATCATGTGAACGCTCCGGATAGCAGCTGATCTGAAGCAACAGGTCCTTGAAAGCCATGATCGTCTCTCCGTCGGGCGGGCGTGGTAGAGCGCCGACAATGCTCACACCGAACCGTGATGCGGGGATGCCTCAGCGTACAGGTTCGGAATCTACCCAGTACGCGCCGTCACTCCTCGGCGTTATTTGCGCGGCACGCCTCTTGGTCCCATCCGTCAATTAACAGCATCATGCAGCAGGACCGGTACGATCCGCGTGCCCAAGCGCACGTAAGGCATTCAGAACAACGGCGACATCGATTGCCTCCTGGGTCAACGCCCCGGCAAGCGGTGGCAGATATCCGAGTGCGGCCAGCACCATCCCGGCAGATGACAGTGCCAGCCCGACGATAACGCTTTGCAACGCGATCGTGCGTGTCTGGCGAGCGACCGTCATGGCTTCGCCAAGGCGACTGATCCGGTCCACGAGCAGGACTATGTCGGCGGCTTCTGCGGCCGCAGCAGCACCACGCGCACCCATGGCCACACCGATGTCCGCGGCGGCCAGTGCCGGAGCGTCGTTGATGCCATCGCCCACCATCATCGTTGGCGCTTTCGCCTTGGCCTCGGTGACAGCATCAATCTTATGCTGCGGCGTCGCCTCGGCGATCACTTCATCAACGCCAAGGCGTTTGCCTATGTCGTTCGCAACAATGGCCTGATCACCCGTGATGAGAGTGACAGTGGCAACGCCACCGGCACGCAGCGCAGCAATCGTCGCGACTGCATCATCCCGCATGCTGTCCATGAAGATGAGACGCCCGGCGAAACGTCGATTGATCGCGACGCCCAGAACAGTCGAGCCGGGCGGCACTTCGCCGGGTGGAAGAGACATCGCGCCAACGCTTGAAGCGACGAAGTCAGGCCGGCCGATCACGACCGGGATTTGTGCGATCAGGCCTCTGACGCCGTCGCCAGGGATGTCCTCGACATCTGTCGGCGGTGTCAGCGCAATGTCGCGCCTGCGGGCCTCGGCAACCATCGCCTGCGAGATGGTGTGCTGCGACGACTGGGCCAATGACGCCGCCAATGCAATCAGATCAGTTTCCGTGATACCAGCAGCAGGCTCTATGGAGGCAACTTTCGGGTAACCGTCGGTCACCGTGCCGGTCTTGTCGAACATCACGGTGCGAATGCGCGGCAGCACCTCCAGAATGCGCGCCGACTTGAAGAGCAGCCCGCGCTTGGCGGCCCTCGACATGCCCGCAACAATCGCGACCGGAACCGCAAGGATCAGTGGGCAAGGGGTCGCAACCACCAGGACCGCGACGGCGCGGGATGCTTCCCCCGTCAAAAACCAAGCTCCGCCCGCCAGGGCAACCGTGACCGCGAGAAAGCCCAAAGCGTACTGATCGGCAAGACGCGCCACGGGCGCTTTGGAGAAGCGCGCCGCATCGACAAGCCTGACTACCGCTGCATACGTGCTGTTGGCCGCTGTGTGAGTCAGAAGCAGATCGAACGGGGCGCCGGCATTCGCGACACCGCTTGCGACCGTATCACCGACATTACGATGCACGGGCATGGGCTCTCCTGTCATGGACGATTCGTCCAGCAGCGCTGCGCCACCATGGACCTGCCCATCGGCAGGTATGATCTCACTCGCGCGCACGAGTAGCCTGTCCCCTGGTTGAAGTTGCTCGATGGGTGTCTCGACCAACCCCGTGCCCCGATAGACCTGCGCCGTGCGGGCCACGCGCCCCAGCAGCGCCGTCATCTCGCGTTGGGCGCGGCCCTGCGCATAATCCTCCAGCAATTGTCCGCCCGAATACATCAGCGCCACGACCACGCCGGCCAGCGCCTCATTGGCCAGCAATGCGCCGGACATCGAGAGTGCCGCGATAATATCGAGCCCGAACTCACCACGCGACAGACTGCGAACAATGCTGACGAGAAGCGCGATGAGCACCGGGACGATGCCTGCTGCGAAAATCCAGGCCGCCGCTTCGCCACCGGCCATCGCCATGGTGGCCAATCCCATGATCAGCGCCGTGGCCGGAACCGCTGCGAGTGCTATGGTTCGCCATTGCGATGCCATCCAGTCGCCCTTTGACGGTGTGACGGCCGAGGTGTTCATGGCGCGAACTGATAGGCTATTTGCGTGATCGTCCCGCGAAAGTACGGTTTGTCGCCGTCAGGAGTGGTATAGGCTGCTTCGCCCGTGAATGGCACGCACATGCCTTCCGTTCTCTGATAGTTCGACATGCGGCACTCCCATGGCATCGTCACTATGTTCCCGCCAAGGGTTCCCCCGCGCGCATCGGCGTGGATTGAGGCGATCAGGCCCTCAGCGCCGAAGCGAAACAGCAGCGTCAGGCTGATCGGCCCATCGGTCAAGGTGGCTTGCGCCGATGCGTCATCAACCGCCGTCCACGTCACGCCCTGACTTGGGAGCAACGCCGTCGGATACCAGACGGCTTCGGCCAAGAAGCGCATCAATTCTCCCCTGGCGATATCTCCTGTTCCGCGCAGATCGCCCAGGGCGAAAAGGCCAAAGATCGACGGGTGCAACAGTCCCTCGCCTGCGATGTAGGCGTCGTACACGAGGATGGGCACTCCTGGAAACATCATGATGGTCGCGTCCCAGAAGAAGCCCGGACGGTCGCTCGTGACATGCTGCTGCGCGGTGAACGGCTTCCATTGCGCGGTATCGAGGCTGAGATTGAACGTGCCAGTGGCGGCCAGATCAGCCGAACGGACGACGGCCTGTCCATCGGTCAGCGCCAGTTGGAAATACCGGCGCACCGGGACGGGCAGATCCGCGATTTCCGCCGCATCGTAGCGTGCTGACCTGGCGACGCCCTGCGAAGCATCCAGCCGCTCGACGAGGCTGCGCGCAGCCATTTTCCAGCGCCAGGCGCCGAAGGCATAGAGCCCGGCATAGACAGCGATCAGAATGATCGATGCCACGATGATGCATTGCAGGACAAGCATCACGCCATCACCGCTTCGACCGGTCGGCGCGCCGAAAACGGCATTTGCGCTCCGTAGCCGAAGCGCATCACGATGTCCGGCCGGCGACCTGGCATGTCGACCAACGCGGCGAGTTCCGGCCGCAGGCTGGTGACATCTACAGGCTGATTGAGAAAGGCATGCTTGAGCCCCAGCGCGGTCGCAGCCAAGGCGAAGCGCTGGCAGGCACGCCCGGCAAGAACCCAGTGCTCCGGATCGTCCCTCTCAGCCACAAACACGGCTATTCCTGCCGAAGATGCGATATGGCGGGCATATTTGTCGTTTTCCGAGCCTGCCTTGAAGACCAGATCGAACATCGACGGCCCAAGCCATTGCGGAAGCGGAGGATTGCCACTGGCTGCGCTGAACAATCCGTCGCCAGTTTTCAGGGCGTATCGCGGACTGAATCGCAGCCATGATTTGAGTTCCCTCATGAACGCGACGTCCGCAATCTGTTCGGTATTCCCGGCGACGACGAGATCGCGGATGCGGTTCATCCGGGGCCGATCCGAAATCAGGACGAGGTCGACCCCAGGCATCGCGGCAGCCTTTGCAAGCGTTACCAGATCGACAACGCTCACTGGCTTGCCGTCGAACAAGCCTCGCGTGGATTGCCGTTTCGGGATAGCGTCGAAGAGTGTCGGCTCTGCAGAAGCCCCGCCACCAAAGCCAAATGTCACAATCCCGCCCCTTCCGGGATCGAAGGTCAGTGCACCGGGTCTCCTGCGCATCCGGGAAGCAATGGCGAGATTTTCCACCGCACAACCAAGACTTGCAAAGAGGTGGTGATTGTCAGGATCAACGGCGGGAAGCTGGCGCGTAAGGTCCGGCTCGATATCGATCCCTCGCCCTCTGACAGCAAAGCGCCAGGGCTGGGTGTTGTGGCTGTTGGCCGCGAGCGTCGCATAGCGGATGGTGTCGCGCGTCTCCGGATTTTGCCTTAAAGCTGCGCGCATATCGGCGGCGGCGTCCGAGTACTCGGCCATTGCGCCCGTCTGACTTATGACGAGGCCGGCCGCGCCAGAGCCAACCAGGACCGCGCCGGTAGCGGCAAGAAGAACCGTCCGCCTGTGAATCATGCCGCCCCGCCTGTCTGACTGATGCCCTGAGTTTTTTGCGCTCATCGATCCGCAGGTTTAGCGGGATGCGGTCTGCTAGATCAGGTTCGGAACATACTCATTGGGTGATCACTCCGGTCGTGACGGAACTGACGGCAGGTTTCGCTTGTGGAACGGCGGGACATCAAATCTCTGGCGGCAAAGCGTGCTTTCTCGACATTAATCGTGCATTGCAACCAAGATCCGTGCTCGGATTGACGTAATCCGCTGTCGTGCGACACAGTCGCGACTTGTCTTGCCCGCGCCATTTGCTCCTGAAAATCAAGTCCAATTTAACCATTGAAATGTCGATATAAAAATGGTCGGAGTGGCGGGATTCGAACCCACGACCCCTAGTCCCCCAGACTAGTGCGCTAACCAGGCTGCGCTACACTCCGACAGGCGGCGGACCATAATCATGGCACCCCGGCTGTGCAAGCGGCGATTTGCGCGCCGGCCTACCAGCGCACCAGCGCCGCGCCCCAGGTGAAGCCGCCGCCCATCGCTTCCAGCAGCAGCAGGTCGCCTTCCTTGATGCGGCCATCGGCGACCGCCCGGTCAAGTGCCAGCGGGATCGAGGCTGACGACGTGTTGGCGTGGTCGGCAACGGTGAGGATGACTTTCTCGCGCGGAATGCCGAGCTTGTCGGCGGTGGCAAGGATGATCCTCTCATTGGCCTGATGGGGCACGAACCAGTCGATATCGCTTGCCTTCAGCCCTTCTTCGCCGAGAATGTCGTGGACGATGCCGGGCACCATGCCGACCGCCAGCTTGAAGACTTCCTTGCCTTCCATGCGCAGATGACCGGTCGTCTGCGTTGTGGACGGCCCGCCATCGACGTAGAGCTTGGATTTGTGGCGCCCGTCGGCGCGCAGCTTGGTGGCAAGAATACCGCGCCCGGCAAGCTCGGCTTCTTCCTCGCGCGCTTCGAGCACGACGGCCCCCGCCCCGTCGCCAAAAAGCACGCAGGTGGTGCGATCGCTCCAGTCGAGAATACGCGAATAGGTTTCAGCGCCGATCACGAGCGCCCGCCGGTGGGCGCCGGTGCGGATCATGGCGTCGGCAACGCTCAGGGCATACACAAAGCCGGTGCATACGGCATGGATATCAAAGGCCGCCCCCTGATCGATGCCCAGACGCGCCTGGACGGTGGTGGCGGTGGCGGGGAAGGTATTGTCGGGCGTCGAGGTGGCAAGGATCACCAGGTCGATGTCAGCAGCTGTGCGCCTGGCGCGGGCGAGCGCCCCTTCGGCAGCCGCAACTGCGAGGTCGGAGGTGAATTCGCCTTCAGCGGCGATGTGGCGTGTCTTGATGCCGGTGCGCTGGATGATCCACTCATCGGTGGTATCGACCAGGCGCGACATTTCAGCGTTGTCGATGACGCGTTTGGGAAGATAGGCACCGCAGCCGATAATGACGGAACGACGCATGATTTATGATGCTTCCGCGGCAAGTGGCGTGGGAACGGGCGCGCTCGTCAAATCCTGGGTAATGCGCCCGATGAGATCGCTCTCGGCCATGTCAAAACCGATATCGAGCGCGCTTGCAAAACCCACCGCATCGGTGCCGCCATGGCTCTTGATGACGATGCCGTTGAGCCCCAGAAACACGCCGCCATTGACATTGCGCGGATCGAGACGCTCGCGCAGCGCCAGAAAGGCGCCACGCGCCAGAAGGAAGCCAAGCTTGGTCAGCCAGGTTCGTCCCATGGCCTGGCGCAGGAAGGTCCCGATCTGCTTGGCGGTCCCCTCCGCCGTCTTCAGCGCGATGTTGCCGGCAAAGCCTTCGGTTACGACGACATCGACTTTGCCCTGGCCAAGATCATCGCCCTCGATAAAACCGGCATAGGCAAAACCCGGCGCATTCATGGCGCGCAGCCGCGCGCCCGCCTCGCGGATGGCTTCCAGACCTTTGATCTCCTCAACTCCGATATTGAGCAGGCCAATCGAGGGGCGCTCGATGTGGAAATGGGCGCGCGCCATGGCCGCACCCGTGATTGCCATCGTCACCAGATCGCCGGCGTCAGCACCAATCGAGGCGCCCACATCGAGCACCACCGATTCACCGCGCAGCGTCGGCCATAAGGCGGCAATCGCCGGGCGATCGATGCCTGGCATGGTGCGCAGGCAGAAGCGGGCCATCGCCATCAGCGCACCCGTATTGCCCGCCGAGACGCACACCCGCGCCTTGCCGGTCTTGACGGCATCGAGTGCCATCCACATCGATGATTTCCAGCGCCCCGTGCGCAAGGCCTGGCTTGGCTTGTCGTCCATGCGGACGGCGACATCGCTATGAATGATCTCGGCGCGGCCCTGCAAGATCGGGTGGCGGGCCAGAACCGCCGCGATCAGGTCCTGTTGACCCACCAGAAGAAAGGACAAAAAGGGATGCCGCTCGGCGGCTAACGCCGCGCCTGCAACCGTAACCTCAGGCCCGTGATCGCCGCCCATAGCGTCCACGGCAATTGTCAGCGCGCTTGTCATCGGCTTCTCTTATTGACGCCTGTTGCCCGGAACGATGGCGGGATGAGGACCCTAAATCCGTCAGGGACAATGGCAAGTGGTTTCTTTACCGATCCGCGTCTCATCTGCTCTCTCGGTCTTTCAGCTTCGAGAGGATAGAAAATGGCGACAGAGACGGTTGTTGCGTTGTTTCGGCCACAAGATCAGCACCCGGCTTGCGCGGGTAAGGATCAATTGCCAGCGACAGCGCCTCGGCAAGCATGAGGCCGATATCAGCGCCCTCGCATGCCATCAGCTGGGGCGGTTCATCGTCAGGCGAGAGTTCGAGCTCGCTCATTTCAGCCTCATCAGGCAGCGTCGGCAGAAACAGGCGCTCAACGGGCTCGCTCAGCTGGTGAACAAACGGCTCCAGCGAGCGGACGCAACGATAGGTGAGCGCGCAAGTGAAGTGCCCTTTGGCGTAAAGCCCATCCTGCGCGGGAGACATCGCCAGGTCGGCGGTAAAACTCTCGATTGATATCAGATCAAGCGCTTCGGCGAGACGGCTGCATTCTTCGGACGAGGCCTCGACCCGCCATTCACGCCCGGTATCAGGCACATCAGCGCGGCGGACAAACCGGTGAAAGGACAGGTCATTGCCCATCAAGATGCCGGGGTGACCACACAGGGCGGGAAATCGATGCGTCCAGCCAAAACCGTTTCGACGTCAAATTGCCTCGTCAGAATATCGTCGGCGGCGCGGAGATAATCGGCGAGCGCCATGACGCCGCCCGATCGATCAGCGAAATCGATATTGCGCCGCAATGTCTCGCACATGTCATCACTCGTTTTGCTCTTGAAAGCCTCGTCGTAGGCAGCAAAGCGACCGTAAATGGCCCCTGCCAGCTTTTTCATGCGACGCGGGACCGCCATGTCACCGATACCCATTTCGCGCAGAGCGCTGTCGAGTTCGGTAAACATCAGATCAACCACATCCTGCGCCAACGCTTCCATCTCGGGGCGATGGCGCGTCTGGCGCAGCAGGAGACAGGCGTGCAAGACGACCATTTCAAAACGACCCTGTGGCGTGTCGGGTACGGCGAAATCGCGATAAAATGTCTCCCGGCGACTGGCAGCAACCACCTCCTTGTAGAGCAGGGCTGGTATCGGTGATGACCGGGAGCGGAACAAGGACATGATCATCACCTGCTCCTAGCAAACTTTCGCTGACATGGGAAAGGTATGAGTGACAATCGCGCCGGCCTTAGTTTCGGCCATGAAGATTGCCATCAAGCCTCGCGATACGGTATCCATAATTGCAACCACGACCCGTGCGGATCAGACATCAACATGAACAGACCAGATCGCCCCCTCCGTTTTCCACCCTCGCGCCTTGTCATCATGGCGATGACCGCCGGGCTAGGACTAGCCGCCTGCAGCCAGGATAGCGGTCTGCGACCGGGGTCCTTCGTCCAGGTTTTCACGCGCGGATATGTTCTGCAGGAAGAAGCGCTCGACCAGGTACCGGTTGGCTCCAGCCGCGATCAGGTCAACTTCGTTCTCGGGACACCAACCACAACGGCGACACTGGATGGCGATGTCTATTATTACATCACCCAGAAGGTCGAGCGTATCCCGGGCGGCGATCCGACGGTGATCGACCAGCGGGTGCTGGCTGTTTATTTCGACAAGGCGCAGCGGGTAACACGCATCGCCCGTTATGGCCTGGAAGATGGGCGCGTCATCGACAGCGTCTCGCGCAAGACGGCAACGGGCGGGCGCGAACAGACCTTCCTGGGCCAGGTGTTCCAGAACCTTATTCGCAACTCCGGCAACTGAAACCGGCCAATTCCGGCCAAGAAAAAGCCGCGCCAGGCATGCCTCGCGCGGCTTTGTTGTGTTGAGGGTCGTGATCAGCCGAAATGAGCCAGAACGGCCAGCAGCAGAAGCGCCACGATATTGGTGATCTTGATCATCGGATTGACCGCCGGACCCGCCGTATCCTTGTAAGGGTCGCCGACCGTATCGCCGGTGACGGAGGCTTTGTGCGCATCCGACCCTTTGAGATGACGAACCCCGTCCTTGTCGACGAAACCGTCTTCAAACGATTTCTTGGCGTTGTCCCATGCGCCGCCGCCTGCAGTCATCGAAACGGCAACAAAAAGGCCGGTAATGATGACGCCGAGCAGAAGGGCGCCGAGAGCGGCAAAGGCTTGCGCCTTGCCGGCGATGAGGCTGACGACGAAGAACACCACGATGGGAGAGAGAACCGGCAGCAGAGACGGAATGATCATCTCGGCAATGGCGCGCTTCGTCAGCAAATCCACCGCCCGGGCATAATCAGGGCGGTCGGTGCCGGCCATGATGCCCGGCTTTTCGCGGAACTGGCGACGGACTTCCTCGACAATCGCACCCGCAGCCTTGCCGACGGCTGTCATGCCCATGGCTCCGAAGAGATAAGGCAGCAAGCCGCCAAGCAGCAGGCCGACGACGACGTAGGGATTTGACAGAGAGAAGTCGACGGCGCCAACGCCAGCGAAGAATTTGTAAGTGCTGCCATTGGCGATGAAGTAGTTGAGATCGGCGGTATAGGCGCCGAAGAGGACGAGCGCGCCAAGACCGGCAGAACCGATGGCGTAGCCTTTGGTAACAGCCTTGGTGGTGTTGCCGACCGCGTCGAGCGCATCGGTGGTGACGCGCACTTCCTTGGGCAGACCCGCCATTTCAGCGATGCCGCCGGCATTGTCGGTGACCGGACCGAAGGCATCAAGCGCAACGATGATGCCGGTGACTGACAGCATCCCCGTCACCGCAATCGCCACACCGAAGAGACCGGCCAGCGAATAGGTGGCGATAATGCCAACGATGATGATGAGAGCGGGCGCTGCGGTTGCTTCCATCGATACCGCCAGACCCTGGATGACGTTGGTGCCATGGCCGCTGACGGAGGCCTGGGCAATCGACACCACGGGGCGAAAGCCGGTGCCGGTGTAGTATTCCGTCACCCAGACGATGAGTGCCGTGATGACAAGGCCGAGAGCTGCGCAGATGAAGAGCGCCATGCCGGTAAATTTGAGTGCGCCGGCCGTAAAGACCGTCGCGAAGCCTTCCGGCAGGACAAGCTGCGTGACGATGGCGATACCGACCAATGACAGAAGCCCGGCTGCGATGAGCCCCTTGTAAAGGGCGCCCATGATCGAGTTGTTCTGCCCGAGCTTGACGAAATATGTGCCCATGATCGAGGTCAGGATACAGATGCCGCCGATCGCCAGCGGATAGATCATCGCCTGCCCTACCAGCGGTGCGCCAGCAAACGTGATGGCGGCCAGAACCATGCTGGCAACGATGGTAACCGCATAGGTCTCGAAAAGATCGGCTGCCATGCCGGCGCAGTCACCGACATTGTCACCAACGTTATCGGCAATCGTCGCCGGATTGCGCGGGTCATCCTCGGGAATACCCGCTTCCACTTTGCCGACAAGATCGCCGCCAACGTCCGCGCCCTTGGTGAAGATGCCGCCGCCCAGACGGGCGAAGATCGAAATCAGCGAGGCACCAAAGCCAAGAGAGACAAGCGCGTCGATCACGGTGCGGCCTGTGGCGGGAAGTCCGAGGCCGGAGGTCAGGATCAGGAAATAGACGGCAACTCCCAGGAGCGCCAGTCCGGCGACCAGCATGCCGGTCACAGCGCCTGCCTTGAACGAAATATCAAGGCCGGCCGCGAGCGACTTGGTTGCGGCCTGGGCGGTGCGCACATTGGCACGTACCGACACATTCATGCCCACGAAGCCTGCGACGCCCGACAGAATGGCCCCGATGGCAAAGCCGATAGCAGCCAGAATGCCGAGGAAATAGATCGCTAGAAGGAAGATAACCGCGCCCACGGCGGCGATCGTCACATATTGCCGGCGCAGATAGGCCGCCGCCCCTTCCTCGATTGCTTTTGCAATTTCCTGCATACGCGCGTTTCCGGCATCTGATTTCATCAATGCCGAACTCGTCACGATGCCGAATACGATCGCTGCCAAACCGCAGGCGATGATCAGCCACAATGCCGTCATATGATTATCCTCAACTGTTGCGCGGGCCGACCCCCTGCCACCCATTCGCCGCGGAAGCGACAAAGAGATGACTATCTGCCCTTGGCCCTCTAGGTCGGGCGCGGTGTAGCCAAGGAATAGCCGTCGCGCAACTGAATCACGCGTCTGTCAGCCGGCGCGAGCCAGACGGCGTTGCGATGTCAACAGGATCACGAGGGCTATCACAGCCAATCCCAGCATCGGCACAAGGGCTGACAGAACGGCGTGCCAGCCACCATAATTCTGCAGAATGCCCGACGCCAGCGACGCAAGAGAAACCAGCCCAAACACCAGAAAATCGTTTAATCCCTGCACTTTACCGCGCTCAGCTGGATGATGGCAATCGGCGACGAGGGCGGTTGCCGACACATAGGCGAGGTTCCAGCCAAGTCCGAGCAGCACGAGCGCTGCCCAGAAATGGGCGACAGAATACCCCGCATACCCGACAACCACGCACAGGCCGAGCAAGACCAGGCCCGCGCTCATCACTTTGATCTTGCCATAGCGGGCGATGAGCGATCCGGTGAAGAAGCTCGGCGCATACATGGCCACCACATGCCACTGAATTCCAAGCGTCGAATCGGTGATCGAATAGCCGCATTGCACCACCATGGCGACGGGAGCCGCCGTCATCACCAGGTTCATTGCCGCGTAGGACAGCATGCCGATAGCAACCGCGACCACAAATCGCGGCTGGCGGATGATCTCGCTCAACGGGCGGGATATCGTGGCCTCACGACTGCTTGTATCCATCTTCGGCCAGCGCGTCAGTGCGATGAAACCCATCGACAGAAGGATCACCAGCGTTGAACCGATGTAAGGCCCGACATAGGTGAGACCCGGCAGCGCATCCTTAGCGTTGATGACGATCTGCGGGCCGATAAAGGCTGCTGCCAGCCCGCCGGCCAGAACCCATGAAATTGCCTTGGGGCGAAAGGCCGGCGTTGCCGTGTCAGCCGCAGCAAAACGGAAAAACTGCGTCCATGACAGATATGAGCCGGCCAAAAAAGTTCCAAGGCAAAACAACCAGAACGAACTGGCAATCACGCCAGCAGCCGCGACAAGCCCGCCGGTCATGCCGATGACGCCACCCAGCAGGAAGCCTGGCTTGCGGCCGATGCGGGCCATCAGCAGGGAGGCTGGAATGGCGGTGGCGAGCGAGCCAACGACAAAGGCGGTGATCGGAAGTGTTGTCAGCTCACGGCTGGGCGCCAGCTGGCTGCCCAGAATGCCGTCCAGCGCGAAATTAATCGTCGAATTGGCACCACCGAGCGCCAGTGCCAGCGACAGACAGCGGGCGTTGTGACGGGCAAGCTTGTCGGGGTCACCATCTTGCAGCAGTGCGGCAGTGCTCATGACGTCAAACCCCGGAATGAAAACGGCAAGGAACATGCTGATAGCCCGATGAGGGGCTTTGCGGTCAAGTGCCTCGATCAGAAATGGCTGAAACTCGTGGTTGCGAACGACATAACGTCGCCCTCGTGGACAAATTGCGGGAGCGCGTTGCCTGCGACGATAGAGCCGATTTCGCTGACGGCAACATTCGCTGCGCGCGCTTCTGCCATGAGGGTGCTGCATCGATCCGGGGCGACGGTGAAGAGGATTTCGTAGTCATCACCGCCGCTCAATGCCAGTTCAAGCATATCGGTACCGGTGCCACACAGCGTGTGCGCGGCCGCCGACAACGGCACATGAGCGACATCGATCATTGCACTGACGCCGCTGGCGCGACAGAGCTTGGCGCAATCGCCTGCCAATCCGTCGGAAACATCCATCGCCGCGCTCGCCTGGGCCTGAAGCACGCGGGCAAGCGCGTGTCGCGGCTCAGGAAGAAGATAGCGCTGCAACAGGTGAGCCCGATGATCCGCCGCCAAATTCTCGAAGCGCTCGGGCTGAAGCCGCAGCCGGCAGCCTAACGCCGCATCGCCAATCGTGCCGGTGACGAAGACGCGGTCGCCCGCTTGCGCGCCTTTGCGACGGACCATTTTCCCAGCCGGTACAAGGCCTAGCGCAGTGATCGACAGCATCAGCGGCCCGGCTGCACGGGTTGTGTCCCCGCCAAGGAGGGCAATATCAAAGTGCTTCTGATCGAGATCGAGACCTTTGACGAAATCAGCAAGCCAATCCTCGCTCCACTCATCGGGAAGCGCCAGGGTCAACAGATAGGCGCGTGGGCGGGCGCCTTTGGCGGCAAGGTCCGAAAGATTGGTGCGCAACGCCTTGCGGGCGATGAGATCAGGCGGATCATCGGCAAAAAAATGCACACCGGCGACCAGCGCGTCCATCGTGATCACCAGCTCGTGTCCGGAAGGAACGGCCAGGCAGGCGGCATCATCGGTCAGATTGAAGGCGGCGGGATCGCTTGCCAGCGGCGCCAGGTGGCGGGCGATGAGGGTGTCTTCATCGGGGCGCGCAAGCATCAGGCGGAGCGCGGGGCAGCGCCGGAGAAATCCTCCGCCCTTTCCCGCCGGCCCAACGTGTCGAGGATGGCGTTGACGATGCGCGGCTCTTCACCGTTGGCAAAAAAAGCGCTGGCGATATCGACGTATTCGACGATGGCGGCGCGGGCCGGCACATCGCGGCGGTAATAAATCTCATAAGCGCCGCAACGCAGGATCTGACGTAATGTCGAGTCGATCCGCGCCAGCGGCCAACCCTCTTTCAAAACACCGTCAATGGCCGGATCAAGTGCTATCTGTTCGCGCACGACACCACCGGCGATATCGCGAAAAAAAGCGACATCCGCATCGCGGTAGACATCGCCATCGACTTCCTTGCCCAGTCGAAAAGCTTCGAATTCGCTCAACGTCGCAAAGAGGTCGGCGCCGGAAATATCCATCTGGTAAAGCGCCTGCACCGCAGCAAGGCGAGCGGCAGAACGCTTGTTGCCTGGTTTGGGCGGCCTGTTGTTTGCAGATACCATCAGTGGTCGTTACCGGCTGGCGGCGTCGGGCGCAAGGCATTGCCGAGCCGCCGCAGCATGTCGGGATCAAATCCGCCCGTCGCCGCATGGCTGGTGACGAGCGCCGGCTGGAGGCTCCATTTGCGCTGGAGTGCGATCATCGCCAGACAGGCCGATGCCGCGCCGCCGCCCTTGTCCATGTCGCTTTGGCGCGCGCGCGCCAGTGCCTGTTCCTCGCTCTCAACCGTCAGAATGCCGTTACCGACCGCCAGACCTTCGCCCGTTGCCAGATCCATCACCGCACGGTTCGATTCATTGGCAACGACGTCATAATGCGTCGTCTCGCCGCGAATGACGGTACCAAGAACGACGAAACCATCATAGGGACGAAAGCCATTGACCTCGCGCGCCGCCCGCACCGCAAGGGCAATGACGGCAGGAATTTCCAGCGCTCCGGGAACGGTCACGACGTCGATATCGGCGTTCGCCTGCGCCAGCCTGGCGCGGGCACCCGCCAGCAATTCGTCGGCGATATGCTGGTAGAAGCGAGCCTCGATGATGAGGACACGCGGTGGCGGGCCAGGAACATGCGCCGTAGCGACTGTCGGTGTTACCTGCATCGACGTTACGTCCTCTCTCCCGCCCCAGCCTGCCTGCCGGCCAGCAGGCGCGCCGCATAGCGCGCCATCAGGTCAACCTCAAGGTTTACCTCATGGCCTGGTTGCGTAGCCCCCCAGGTGGTGACACCAAGCGAATGGGGGATCAGCATGATGTCGAAAAGGTTTCCCTCGGCACGATTGACGGTCAGCGACGTACCATCAAGTGCCACCGAACCCTTCTCGGCAATAAATTTCGCCAATTCCGCCGGTGCCTCAAGGGTAAAGCGGGCGCAATCGTCCTCGTCAAGTCGTGTGAGGATCCGCGCCAGCCCGTCGACATGGCCGGTGACGATATGGCCACCAAGCTCGTCGCCCAGTCTGAGCGAACGTTCGAGATTAATCTGCGTGCCGACTTGCCATTGTCCCGCTGTCGAGCGGGTCAACGTTTCGGTTGACACATCGACATCAAACCACGGTGGCGTCCCTGAAGGCGCGATAGCGATGGCCGTCAGGCAGACACCCGAACAGGCAATCGAGGCGCCGATCGCCAGCCCGTCGACGCTGGTTTTCGGCGTGATACGCAGGCGTTTGGCACCGCCGCGATCAGCGATGGCTGCAATCGTTCCTAGATCAGTGATGATGCCGGTGAACATGGGCTATCTCCTGCGGCGATAATAGGTGGCGCTATCGCCGGCGAACAGCTCTTCCTCATTCCGCTCGAAGCGTTGCCCGGCGATGATGTCATCAAGCGGCCCTGGCGCCAGCGCGGCAATGCCCGTATCGCCGATCACGCGCTGCCCGCGCAGCAAAATGATTGTGTCGACGAGATCACGGGCCAAGAGCGCTCTGGCGAAGGTCAACCCGCCCTCGACAAAGAGGGTCGTCAAGCCAAGCTTGCCGAGTTCACGCAAGGCGATATCGAGGTTGATGCACCCGGCACTGAGCCAGGGTGGCGGTATAGGTTGGATATGGACGCCCAGTGCCGCCAGCGCATCCGCCTTCGCCTGTTCGGCATCGAGGCTCGTCACGACGTGAAGCGGACGGATACGGGCTTCAGCAACCAGACGCGCGCCAAGCGGCAGCCGCAGCCGGCTATCAAAGACGATGGGCATGGGCGAGCGCGAAGCAAGGCCCGGCAAGCGGACATCGAGCAACGGATCATCGCTGAGCACGGTGCCGATCCCGACAACGATGCCGTCTGACTGGCTGCGCCGGCGATGAACGACGGAATTCATCACTTCATTTGTAATGGCGATCCGTTGACCGGATATCCCCAACTTGCCGTCAGCCGACAGCGCCAGCTTCAGCGTGACGTGAGGCCGGCCAAAGCGCAGGCGCGCCAGATGACCTTCATGAACAATCACCGCCTGGGCACGCATCACGTCTCGGGTGATCGTGATGCCGGCTGCTTCCATGCGCGAAAAGCCGCCGCCAGCGGTGCGCGGATCAGGATCTTCGAGAGCGCAGACGACGCGCGATATACCCGCGTCGATCAAAGCCTGCGAACAGGGTGCGGCGCGGCCGATGTGGGAGCAAGGTTCAAGTGTCACATAGGCGGTTGCCCCGCGCGCCGCGGCACCTGCTTGAGCGAGCGCGTTTGCCTCCGCATGGGGGCGGCCGCCGGGTGAGGTCACGCCCTGCCCGACGATCAGCGGACCATCCGGACCTGCGCGGGCGATGAGGCAGCCAACCGACGGGTTCGGGCGTGCCAGCCCAAGCCCGCGACGCGCCAGCCGCAGCGCTGCCGCCATCAGGCGATGATCATCATCGGCGGCTTCACTCAAGCCGCTTTTTTGACGCCCCCGGGCGCGGCGTCTCCTCGGCTTGCAATTCATCGAGCACGGTCTCGAAGTCCTTCGCTTCCCGGAAATTGCGATAGACCGAGGCAAAGCGCACATAGGCCACCTGGTCGAGAACGCGCAGGCCCTCCATGATCAGTTCGCCGATGGAATTCGAGTTGATATCGACATCTCCTGAGCTTTCCAGCTGGCGGACGATGCCGCTCACCATGCGCTCGATGCGCTCATCTTCAACGGGGCGCTTGCGCAGCGCCACACGCACGGAGCGGTCAAGCTTGTCGCGATCAAACGGCACCCGGCGTCCCGACCGTTTGACGACGGTGAGTTCACGCAATTGCACACGCTCGAAAGTGGTGAACCTGCCGCCGCAACCAGGGCAACTGCGACGACGCCTTATGGCGGCGTTATCATCGGTCGGCCGCGAATCCTTGACCTGCGTGTCCTGACTTGCACAGTACGGGCAACGCATCATGAGCCTCAGTAAATAGGGAAACGGTCGGTCAGGGCGATAACGCGCTTGCGAATAGCTGCTTCAACAAGCGGCGCCTGGCCATCGCTGGACTGGGCCACGGCATTCAGGACTTCGGCAATAAGATCCCCCACCTGATGGAATTCGGCGATGCCAAAGCCGCGCGTGGTCGCGGCCGGCGTGCCAAGGCGGATGCCTGATGTGATCATCGGCTTTTCCGTATCGTGGGGAATAGCGTTCTTGTTGCAGGTGATAAAGGAGCGCACCAGCGCCTGCTCGGAGATGTTACCCTTGAGGCCCTTCGGGCGCAGATCAACCAGCATAAGGTGGTTATCAGTGCCGCCGGACGCAATCTCAAAGCCGTGACCTCGCAGACGCTCAGCAAGGGCTTTGGCGTTGGCGATCACGTGCCGGCTGTAGGATTTGAACTCAGGCCGCAATGCTTCACCAAAGGCTACCGCCTTGGCGGCAATCACATGCATCAGCGGGCCGCCCTGAAGCCCGGGGAAGACGGCTGAATTGATTTTCTTGGCCAGCCCCTCGTCATTGGTGAGGATCATGCCACCGCGCGGACCGCGCAATGTCTTGTGGGTCGTGGTGGTCGCCACATGGGCATGAGGGAACGGACTTGGATGCTCGCCTGCTGCCACCAAACCAGCGAAATGGGCCATATCGACCATGAAAAACGCGCCGACTGCATCGGCAATCTGGCGAAAGCGTGCAAAATCCCAATGGCGCGAATAGGCCGAACCACCGGCGATGATGAGCTTGGGTTTGGCCTGATGAGCGATCTTCTCGACCTCATCCATGTCGATGATCTGGTCGCTCTTGCGCACGGTGTAGGGCACGGGCACGAACCATTTGCCCGACAGATTGACCGGCGAACCATGAGTCAGATGGCCACCGGCTGCCAGATCAAGACCCATAAACGTGTCACCCGGCTTGAGGAGCGCCAGAAACACCGCCTGATTGGCCTGTGCGCCCGAATGCGGCTGCACATTGGCAAAACCGCAGGAAAACAGCTCTTTTGCCCGATCTATCGCCAGTTGTTCAGCGATATCAACATGCTGGCAGCCCGCATAATAGCGCCGTCCCGGATAGCCCTCGGCGTACTTGTTGGTCATCACCGAGCCCTGCGCTTCCAGAACGGCGCGCGAGACGATGTTTTCCGAGGCGATCAGCTCGATTTCATGACGCTGGCGACCGAGTTCCGCTTTTACAGCAGCAGCGATGGCAGGATCGCGCGCCTCAAGGGAGGCTGAAAAGAAATCAGGAGAGCGGACAGAGCCGTCCGCCGCGCTGCTGGTAGCCATGAAAAGAGCCTCGGTATGATCTAGCGTTGAGGAAGCTGGAGCGTTCACCAGCCAAAAGACTCGCCTCGACTAGCCGAGAACGCCACCTGGGCGCAACCCGTCATCAGGAAACAGCGCAATCACTGCACGCGCGCGGCCCGCTTTTCACCCGGCACAAAGGCTTGCGGCCCGACTGAATCATAAGGCGTCGCAGGCAGCGCAAGATTGCCGACAAGCTGCTGTTCGTCACGCTTGTAGACATCGTCACGGAAATGGATGACGCCGTCCGCGTTCGCCCACGCCGTGATGTAGACCCAATAAACCGGGACCGGGCGCGTCAGCTTGGCGTCAATGCGCTCATCGGTACGGATCGCCTGGTCGATGCGCACGCGCTGCCATTCAGGATTATCCGACAACAACCACGTCACCAGTTCGCGAACATTCTGAACGCGGGCGCAGCCCGAGGAATGGAAGCGCGCATCACCACCAAACAGCGATTTTTGCGGCGTGTCGTGCATGTAGACAGCTTCGGTATTGGGCATGCCAAGTCGCACATTGCCCAGAGAATTAATGCTGCCCGGATCCTGGCGGAAGCGGAAATTCACCGCTTCTTCGGTGCTCCAGTTGATGAATTGCGGCGACAGCTCGTTATTTGTCTGGTCAAAAATACGAATTTTGTTCTTGGCGAGATATTCCGGGTCCTTCTGCATCTTGGGGATAAGATCGCGACGGACAATGGAGGCCGGCACCGTCCAGAAGGGGTTGAAATTGATCTCGACGATACGAACCGCAAGTATCGGCGAGGGGCGGTCGATCTGGCCGACGACCGTACTGTGACGCTGAATAACCGCCCCGCCCTGCACTGCTTCGAGTTCGGCGGCAGGAATGTTCATCGCCACATATCGCTCGCCAAGCGGCACAGCCATGGTGCGCAGGCGCCCGAGATTGAGCGACAATTGGCTCAGCCTGCGCTCGGCCGGAACGTTCAGCGCGTGATAGGTCGGTGCACGAACAACCCCGTCCGGGGCGATCCCGTGGCGATACTGGAAGCGCTTGACGGCTGCTTCGACAAAACTGTCGAAAATTTCCTGCCGCCCGGTCGTTTGTTCAAGATCGCCGGAGGCTACCAGCCGACGGCGCAGCGCCAGCACGTTTTGGCTTGCCACACCCACGCGTAGCGCCGGCCCTTCCGGCACAGTCGGCCAGCCGCCGCGCGCGACGATATCATTGTAGCGCTGGATCGCGCGCTCGACATTGGCAACAGAGGCTGTTCCCAGAAGCGGGCTCTGGCGCGCCTCCGGCAGGCCTGCTTGCGGGGTCGATATATCAAAGCGTTCCCGCCACTCGGTGCCGGGAATTGTTGTGTTTGACACGAAACTCTGGGCTTTTGCGCTGCCACCAAGCATGGCCATGCCGGCAAGCAGGGTCGAAAAATTCCGGCGCGTCAGCCGCCTTCCGCTCGATTTCCAGTTCGATGTCGTCACAATTCTTTCCTTGATCCGCTCGCCTCTGACTGCCGATCCGGTTGATCAGATTGCAATCGATCAGGCAACAGCAATGTGATTCACGTCGGCAACCATGATTGGAGTGGCAGAGTGACGGTCAAATCGGTCAAAGCTGTGACGCGCGGCCACAAAAACGAAAAGAGCGGCCTCGCGCGCCGCCCTTCCCTGTCATCGTTCTCTTCTTCTTATTATGTCGTCATCACATGCGGTAGCGGATCTGGTCGATCCAAAAACGTTCCAGACGCTGGAGCGCTGCCGATAAACGATCGAATTCTTCCTGCGAAATGCCAGCCACCGCTTCGAGCGAATGCGTCTGGCGATCATAAAGCTTGTCGACAACGGCGCGGATTTCCTGGCCCTTGGGGGTCAGCTTGATGCGCACGGTGCGGCGGTCGACGCGGCTCTTCTGATGCAGGATATAGCCAAGATCGACCAGTTTCTTGAGATTATAGGAAACGTTCGACCCCAGATAATAGCCGCGCGTCTTCAATTCGCCAGCCGTCAGTTCAGCGTCCCCCATATGGAACAGGATCAGCGCCTGGGTGGCGTTGACATCGGAGCGACCGATGCGGTCGAACTCGTCCTTGATGACGTCAAGCAGGCCGCGATGGGCGCGCTCGACCATGGCCAGCGCGTCCAGATAGTGACGCTTGATTTCGCCGGCAGGCTTTGAAGTCTCGGTGGTCTTCGCCAGATTGCTCTTGTTGATCATTTTGCTCGTCTCACGCTTGCCCGGATTTTCCGGTGCATTCCCTGTATGAAACCAACATAGTCGCAATCTGTAGAATTCGACTTAAAACTCTAGATGAATACTTCATAACCTCGCACGCGGTTAACAGTTAACCTGCGCAGGTCGATATTTACTTTCGATTGACTCTAAGGTCGCCGACCAGCGCGGCGCCGATCAACGGCTTTTCGAGCAAGGTCTTGCACTCTCGCTGCCCAGCCGCTAACGCCTGTGCATGGAACAGTTGACGCAAGTCCTTGTGCATTTTGTGCGTGATAACCAGCACTGGGGACCGCCACTCGTCGGATTACTGGCGTTTTGCGAAAGTTTGGCTGTGATCTCCCTTTTTGTGCCGGCGACCTCGATTCTTCTGGGTATTGGCATTTTGGCAGCAGCGAGCAATATCGACCTGGTCCCGGTTATCCTGGGAGGAGGTATTGGAGCTGCCCTTGGCGACTGGCTATCGTACTGGTTCGGGTACCGCTATGGCAGTGAAGTCAAGAACATGGGGCCATTCGTTAAGCGCCAGGCCATCCTGGAGCGAGGCGAAGCCTTCTTCCGGCGGTGGGGCGCCGGTGGCGTGTTCATCGGCCGCTTCTTCGGGCCTTTGCGGGCGATTGTGCCATTGCTGGCCGGCATGAGCCGCATGCCGTTCTGGGCGTTCCAGACCGCCAACTGGACATCTGCCTGGATCTGGTCGGCCTTGCTGCTTGGCGGTCCGTCGCTGGGCTTCTCGATCTGGCGCTAGAGCCGTCACAACATCAGCTTGAAGGCCTCATGCGAACGGGCAAACCCCAGGCGCTCATAAAAGCGGTGGGCGGCCAGCCGCTTCTTGTTGGAGGATAACTCCATCATGCCAGCCCCGCGCCGGCGGGCCTCATCCAGCGCATGGCGCACCATCTGCTCACCGATGCCCTGGCTGCGGTTTTCCGCCAGCACATGAACACTCTCGAGCTTGGCGCGCAGCAGACCATGATTGACAAGGCCGGGGATGAAGGTGAGCTGGAAGGTGCCGACGATCTTGCGATCAACGAGAGCAACAAAGAGCGCGTTGTCGCTGCTTGCGGCAATACGATCGAAGACCTGCTCATAGACCGCCATGTCGGCGAGCCCGCGATATTCGGCGTGGCCGCCCACATCATCAGCCGCGAAAATCGCCAGTATGCCCGGCAAGTCAGCGCTTTCGGCGGGACGGATGGTCGCGTGCACTGTCATGCTCCGCTCATATCCCCAGCTTCGCCTTGAGGATATCGTTCACAGTCTGCGGATTGGCCTTGCCGCCGGTCTGTTTCATCACCTGGCCAACGAACCAGCCCAGCATGGTGGGCTTGGCTTTTGCCTGTTCGACCTTGTCGGGGCTGGCTGCGATCACCTGATCGATGGCTGCCTCAATCGCCCCGGTATCGGTCACCTGCCTGAGGGCGCGCGTCTCGACCACCTCACGTGGATCGGCGCTCTTCTCCTCATTGATGAGGATTGCCAGCACATCCTTGGCGATCTTGCCGGAAATCACGCCTTCGGCGATGAGATCGACGAGGCTGGCGATCTGCGCCGGCGTGATATGGGTGGCGGACACCGACACATTCTGGCTGTTGGCGAAAGCTGCCACATCGCCATTGATCCAGTTTGCGACCTGCTTGGCGTCGCGCTTTTTATCGCCGGATGTGACGGCGGCCTCGAAATAGTCGGCCGTTTCCTTTTCTGCCGTCAGCACGCTCGCATCATAGGGGGTAAGGCCGTAATCAGCGATGAAGCGCGCCTTCTTGGCGTCCGGCAATTCCGGCAGAGCGGCGCGGATATTTTCCACATAAGCATCGTCGAATTCGAGCGGCAGCAGGTCAGGGTCCGGGAAATAGCGGTAATCATGCGCTTCTTCCTTGGAGCGCATGGAGCGCGTCTCGCCTTTGCCCGCATCATAAAGGCGGGTTTCCTGGTCGATCTTGCCGCCATCTTCGAGAATGCCGATCTGGCGGCGCGCCTCATACTCGATCGCCTGCCCAACGAAGCGGATGGAATTGACGTTCTTGATCTCGCAGCGTGTGCCAAGCTTGGGGTCGCCCTTGCGGCGGACCGAGACATTCACGTCAGCGCGCATGGAGCCCTTTTCCATGTCGCCGTCGCAAGTGCCGAGATAGCGCAAAATGGTGCGCATCTTGGTGAGATAGGCCTTCGCCTGTTCGGTGGAGCGGATATCGGGGCGCGAGACGATCTCCATGAGCGCAATGCCTGAGCGGTTGAGATCGACAAACGACATGGTGGGGTGCTGGTCATGCAGCGATTTGCCGGCATCCTGCTCCAGATGCAGGCGCTCGATACCGATCTTGACGCTCTCGCCGTCGGCAAGATCAAGGCTCACCTCGCCTTCGCCGACGATCGGGCTCTTGTACTGGCTGATCTGATAGCCCTGCGGCAAATCGGGGTAGAAATAATTCTTGCGGTCAAACACCGAGCGGTTGTTGATCGCTGCCTTCAGGCCAAGCCCGGTGCGGATGGCCTGGCGTACGCACTCCTCGTTGATCACCGGCAGCATGCCCGGCATGGCCGCATCCACCAGGCTGACATTGGCATTGGGCTCGGCACCAAAGACGGTGGAAGCGCCGGAAAACAGCTTCGACCTGGAGGTGACCTGGGCATGGACTTCCATGCCGACCACCAGTTCCCAATCGCCGGTGGCGCCTTTGATGATCTGGTTCATGGGACTGCCCTCATACCTCACCCTCCGCCTCTTCGAGATCCTCGAAGAGGTCATAGGAGATGGCGGCCTTTTCGGCGTTGATCTTGGCTTCAATCGAGATGTGGCTCAGCTGCATCGCGTCATAGATCTTGCGCGCCTTGTCGAGATCATCGCCAAAGCCCGCTTCCTCGGCATCATAGTAATAGGCGATGCCGGTCCAGGCCATGATCTCCTGGCCCATGGAGCGGCCGCCACATTGCTTTTCGAAGTAATCGAGCTGGGCGTCAGAGATGGCGGTGGCGAAATCGACGAGGCTCGATTTCTCGAATCCCTTCAACAGCTCACGCCATTTGCTGAAAGCAGCACGGTAATAGTCGCCGACCGGCTGGTTCTCGCGCAGGGCCTCGATCGTGTTCATCATGGCGTCCACCATGCCGGCGGGGTGAAGCGACCGGCGGCGCGCTCGATGACGTCGCCGCAGCGAAACAGCGTTTCCTCGGCAAAGGGTCTGCCAATGAGCTGGAGGGCAAGCGGCAACCCCTTTGCGTCAAGCCCGGCCGGGATGGCGATGCCCGGCAGGCCAGCCATGTTGACGGTCACGGTGAAGATGTCGTTGAGATACATTTCAACCGGATCAGCCGATCCCTTTTCGCCAATGCCGAAGGCAGATGACGGGGTGGCGGGCGTCAGCACGGCATCCACCCCGGCGGCGAACGCCAGATCGAAATCGCGCTTGATGAGGGTGCGGATCTTCTGTGCCTTCACGTAATAGGCATCATAATAGCCAGCCGACAGCACATAGGTGCCGATCATGATGCGCCGGCGTACTTCCTTGCCGAAGCCCCTGGCGCGGGTTTTCTCGTACATGCCGGTGATGTCACCGCCCTGCTCGCGCAAGCCATAGCGCACGCCGTCATAGCGCGCGAGGTTGGAGGATGCCTCGGCTGGCGCGACAATATAATAGGCCGGCAGGGCGTACTTGGTGTGGGGCAGCGAGATGTCGACGATCTTTGCGCCCGCCTCCTTCAGCCAGGCAATGCCCTGCTGCCAAAGCGCCTCGATCTCGGGCGCCATGCCGTCGAGCCGGTATTCCTTGGGGATGCCGATGGTGAGCCCCCTCACCTCGCCGCTCAGTGCCTTTTCGTAATCCGGCACTGGCGTATCGACAGCGGTTGAATCGCGCTCATCATTGCCTGCCATCGAGCGCAGCATGATGGCCGCATCGCGCACATCGCGGGCAATCGGGCCCGCCTGATCAAGGGAAGATGCAAAGGCAACGATGCCCCAGCGCGAACAACGGCCGTAGGTGGGCTTGATGCCAACCGTGCCGGTGAAGGCCGCGGGCTGGCGGATCGAGCCGCCGGTATCGGTTGCGGTTGCTCCCGCACAGAGCCGTGCCGCCACTGCCGCCGCCGATCCGCCTGACGAGCCGCCAGGCACGAGGGCGGTCCCTTCGAGCGTGCCGGCGTTCGTGCCGACGTTCGATCCCGTGCGTCGCCACGGATTGACCACCGGCCCGAAGGCAGAAGTCTCGTTTGATGAGCCCATGGCGAATTCATCACAATTGAGCTTGCCCAGCATGACTGCGCCATCGCGCCAGAGCTGGCTGGTGACGGTCGATTCATAAGGGGGAATGAAACCGCCCAGAATGTTTGAACATGCGGTCGAGCGCACGCCTTCAGTACAGAAGAGGTCCTTGATGCCAAGCGGAATACCCTCAAGCGGGCGGGCATTGCCTGATGCCAGCCGCCGGTCGCTCTCAGCGGCCATGGCAAGCGCTTTCTCCGGCGTCTCGATCACATAGGCGTTGAGCACACGCGCCTTTTCGATCGCCGCGAGATAGGCGCTGGTGAGTTCGTGTGCGGTGAATGATTTTGCCGCCAGGCCTTCGCGCGCTTCGGCGATGGTCAGTGCGGTCAGATCGTTTGCCCCACTCATTCGACCACCTTGGGCACCAGAAAGAAATGATCATCGCTTGCCGGCGCGTTGGCGGTGATCTTGCCCGCCTCACCGCCTGCCGTCACAACATCCCTGCGCTTCTTCAGCGCCATCGGAATGACCGACGTCATCGGTTCGATGCCTGTGACATCAACCTCATTCAACTGCTCAACAAAGGCCAGCATGGCGTTCAATTCGCTTTGCAGATGCGGCACTTCGTCATCGCTGAGTGCGATGCGCGACAGGCGCGCGACACGCTTCACAGTATTAGAATCAACCGACATGGCTTTCCACTTCTCAAAATGAACGGCCTGATAGCATCAGCCCTTGCGCCAGCGCAATCAACCACCGCCGTCAGGCGCGACATTGCCTCTAGCGGGTGACGAGGCGAAAACGCTTCAGTTCGCGAGGCGACAGGACGCGGATCGTCGTCGGTTCGACGGAATGGGCAAGGGCGACCAGCTGCGGATTGGCGCCCATGAAGCGCAAATAGGTGCGCTCAAGATCACCGATCCGGTTGATATCCCACCCGCCGGGCTTCTTCCTGTCGAACAAGGGAATTCCAAAGAAGGTTTCCTCGATCAGGGTTGGACGGTGAACACCAAGGCGACTGGTCTGCGGCACCATGCGCTTCACCCCGCCCATGAATGTGAACACGCAAGCCGAATAGCAGATGCCGTTCACCGGATGCGCGTCACCCCATTGTTCGCGCTCTTTCTTCGCGGTGCGCCCCTGCGTCAGCAGCCCATGAGCCTCCAGCGTCTGCGCATTCACAAAGCGCCCGACATAAACAATCATGCCGAGGCGGCGGAACTCGATACCAAGGCGCATGCTGGCAGCCAGATCCCCGCCCGGCGAATGCAGCAGCACAGCGCGGCGGGCGCCTGGCTCATTGCCTTCGCGTTCGACAAACCGGCGGAACTCCGCTGGCGTATCATGCGAAATGGCGCCGACAGCCTCAAGCACCCTGGGGCATGGCACGCGCCCGCACCGCCCGTCGGCGCCCAACGACACCCAGCGAAATTCCATATCTGCTGCCCGCGCCCGATCAAGCGTGACGCCGGCAAGGGCGATGATGGTGGCGAGCACAAGGCGCAGCCTGCCCGGTAGTCGTCGGCTCTGGTCTGGAACACGCAGGCGCATCTCGTATAAATCCTCTCCCTTTGAGGAAGTGCGATGGTGGGCGGTGAGGGGATCGAACCCCCGACATCTTCGGTGTAAACGAAGCGCTCTACCGCTGAGCTAACCGCCCGTTGATTTACGATTAGGGCGCGACAAAGAAACACGCAAGCGCTGTTGGCGCCTACTCGCTCCTCGGATCAAGCGCATCGCGCAAGCCGTCGCCCAGAAAATTGAGCGCAAACAAAGTGGACACAAGAAAAAGTGCTGGAAATACCAACAACCAGGTCGCGCCTTCAATATTGCGTGCACCCTCGGCAATCAGCACACCCCAACTTGTCATTGGCTCCTGCACGCCAAGGCCGAGGAAGGAAAGGAAGCTTTCGCCGAGGATCACTTTGGGCACCAGAAGCGTCATGTAGACGATGATGACACCGAAGGTGTTAGGGATGATATGCTGCGCAATCACGCCTGCAGGCCTGACCCCGAGCGCGTTTGCGGCGATAACGAATTCCCGTCTTTTCAGGGACAAAGTCTGTCCGCGGACGATCCGTGCCATGTCGAGCCATTCAATGGCACCGACCGCCAAAAACATCAGCACGACATTTCGCCCCAGAACGACAACGAGCATGATGACAAAGAAGATGAACGGCAACGCATAAAGAATATCGACGATGCGCATCATCACACCATCCACCAGACCGCCGGCATAGCCAGCAATGGCGCCGTAGGCGACGCCAATCAGCAGGGCTACCGCCGTTGCCAGACACCCGATCAGGAGACTGACCCGCCCGGCGATCAGCGTGCGCGCCAAAAGATCGCGACCATTGCCGTCGGTTCCAAAGAAGAAATAGCGCTTGATGATCGGCACGCTGACGGAAAGGCGTCTGCCGCCATCGCTGAGTTCGATCGCCTCGGCGGCAGCAAAAAGATCGGAGCGCTCGAAGAGGGCTGTCAGGCGCCGGTCGATCGCTCGCTCGGCGGTGAGGGTGACCTCCACTCGCTCGCCGGATACCCATACACGCTCGACCTTGGTGCGCATGCGTGCAGCGATACGGTCGATAGCCGGCCCGATCTGATCGGGGCGCGGATAGGCCGTCAGGCTTGGCGGGGTGCGGACATAATCGGTGAAGACGCGCGTGAAGTCATGTGGCTGGAGGGCTGGACCGATAATTGCTGCAAGCGTCATGACACAGAGAAAGACGAGGCTTGCCATGGCCGCCTTGTGGCGCTTGAGGCGCGCCCAGGCGCGCTGGCGCGGCGAGCCGGGCTGCTTGTGGGCTGGCGAGGCTGCGGGAGAATGTCCGCTCATGATTCCTGCACCCGTGGATCAAGAAGAGCGTAGAGAATGTCGACGATAAGATTGAAGACCAGCACGAAAACCGCAATCAGCACAACGGTCCCCATCACCAGCGTGTAGTCGCGGTTGAGCGCTGCATCGACGAAATAGCGACCAATACCCGGCAGTCCGAAGACCGTTTCGACCACCAGCGAGCCTGTCAGCAGGGACGCTGCCGCCGGTCCCAGATAGGAGACGACAGGCAGCAGCGCACCGCGCAGCGCGTGAAGGGCAACGCCAGTCTGCGACAGACCATAGGCACGCAGGGTACGAATGTGGTTGGCGCGCAGTGCCTCGATCATGGATGCGCGCGTGAGGCGCGCTACAACCGCGATCTGCGGGAGCGCAAGCACGATCACCGGCATGATGAGGTTGCGGATGTTACCATTGTCAAAGCCAGCGACCGGCAGCCAGTGAAGCGTCAGCGCCAGCAGGATTTGCAGCAGCGGACCGATGACGAAATTGGGGATCGTCAAGCCAAGCGTTGCGCCGACCATCACCGCGTGATCCATGGTGCGGTTCTGGCGCAGCGCCGCGAGTGTGCCCAACACCACGCCAAGACCAAACGACAGGACCAAGGCCAGCGTGCCGAGCAGGATCGATACCGGCAGGCCGTGGCCAAGCAATTCGGCAACGGTAAAATCGCGCACGGAAAAGGATGGCCCGAAATCACCGCGCAGGAGCGATGCCAGGTAGTTGCCATATTGAACGATCAGAGGCTGGTCGAGCTGGTAGATGCGCCGCAGATTAGCGAGTACCTGCGGATCAAGCGGTCGCTCAAGGTCAAACGGCCCGCCAGGCGCCAGGCGGATCAGAAAGAATGACAGGGTGACGACGACAAACAGCGTCGGCACGCACGCGGCCAGGCGACGGGTTACATAACCGATCATCGGCTGGGACACCTGCCCTGACGATCAATTCCGGATCGACATGAAGCGCGTGGCGTTGGCGCCGCGCAAATTCGGCGTGAAGCCCGAGAGCTTTGGCGAGATCAGGATGCGGTTTGTATAAAACAGCAAGGGCGCAACGGGCGCCTCGGCAAGCAGCAGGGTCTCGGCCTCGCGCAGAATACCAGCACGCGCCGCGAGGTTAAGTTCACGTGCCGCTGATTTCATCAACGCGTCGTATTTTGCATGTGCCCAGCTCGGGTAATTGAGCCCGCCATTGCCGCCCTCGAACAGGAACAGAAAATTCTGCGGATCGTTGTAGTCGGCGATCCAGCCGGCGCGGGCGATGTCATAGGCGCCCTTTTCGCGCAGAAAGGCAAAATGAGTTTTCGCGTCCGTCGAGATGAAGCTGGTGTCAACGCCGATGCGCTTCCAGTCGCCCGCCAGTGCGACCGCAGTCGCCTTGTTGTTATCCGTCACATTGTAGCGCAGTTCGACCTTGAGCGGGTTTGAGGGGCCAAAGCCTGCCTCGGCTAGCAGTTTCCTCGCCGTTTCCTCGCGCTCGATCACCGACTGATCCTGCCAGGCAACGGCGCCGGGATTGCCATAATTGGCCGTGCCGGGTGGCACGAAGGAATAAGCGGGCACCAGCGTTCCTGCCCAGATTTCTTCCGACAGCACCTCGCGGTCGACCGCCATGGCAAGGGCAGTGCGCACCCGCTTGTCGTCGAAGGGCGGCTTCTTTGTATTGAAGGCGATGTAGTAGGTGCCAAGCAGCGGCGCGACATTGACCTGACTGCCAAGCTGCGTGCGCAGCGCCTTCAGCTGATCGGCTGGAATGTCATTCATCGACAGAATTTCACCAGCGATGAAGCGCCTCACGCCCGCAGCCGTGTCCTTGATCGGGATGTAGTTGACCTGGTCGATCCTGACATTGGCCGCGTCGTGAAAATGTGGGTTCTTGACGAGGGTGATCAACGTGTTGGGCAGGTTTTCCTTCAGCATATAGGCGCCGTTGGAAACGAGATTGCCCGCTTTGATGAAATCAGCGCCAAGTGCGCTCACGCTTGCTTCGTTCACCGGGCTTGGTGTCTGGTGGGTCAGGAGTTCAAGAAAATAGGGTGTGGCGTTTTCAAGCGTGATCTCCAGCGTACGATCATCAACTGCCTTGACGCCCAACGTCTCGACCGGTGCCTTGCCGGTGTTGATGCGCTCTGCCCCGGCGATGGGATAGATGATGCTGGCATATTTGGCGCCGGTTTTCGGATCAACGATGCGGCGGAAGGAAAAGACGAAGTCTTTCGCCGTGACCGCCGCGCCGTTCGACCATTTGCCGCTGGCGCGCAGCTTGAAGGTGTAGACCTTGCCATCGGCTGAAACCGTCCAGCTTTCGGCGGCACCTGGTACGACCCTGCCCTGTCCGTTATGGATGACGAGACCTTCATAAAGGTCGCGGACGAGGTTTGCTTCCGCCACTGTCGATGTCTTGTGAGGGTCGAGCGTCTCAGGGTCCGCATCATTGCCGCGATGATAGATGGTCTGGGCAAGAGCCGCCCCGCTGGTCACACCACCCAATACAAGAACGAACAGCAGAGATTTACACCGATCAATAAGGGCCATGGCTCACCTGTCCAGCACGATCAGGTGATCGAAGCACGAAGACATGGCAGGCGTCAAAGCGACATCTGCCAGGTCGCCCAGGGTCAGACCGCGCCAATGTCCGACGCTAGCGGGCGAGCTGCAGAAATCGCGTGGCGTTGGCGGCACGCAGATTGGGAATGAACCCGCTCAGGCGGGCTGACACAAGGTAGCGCCCTGTATAATGGGCGATCGGCGTCAATGGTGCCTCATCGAGCATCATATCTTCCGCCTGCCGCAGAAGCATAAAACGCCTGTCGGCATCGCGTTCACTCCGCGCTGCCTGCAGCAGGCGATCGAAGGGAGGAAAAGACCAGCGCGTCGTGTTAAGGCCACTGCCGCTTTCGAGCAGGAAAAGGAAGTTCTGCGGATCGTTGTAATCGGCGATCCAGCCGGCCCGGGCCACGTCGTAATCGCCCTTGTCACGGAGATAGGCGAAATGCGTGCGTGAATCGGTTGCGACGAAACGGGTGGTGACACCGACCTGTTTCCACATGTCAGCGACCGCCACCGCCATCGCCTTGTTGTTGTCGCTGGCATTGTAGCGCAATTCGACACTCAAAGGACGAGAGGCGGTAAATCCGGCCTCCGCCAGGAGCGCCTTCGCCCTGTCCTCGCGCTCGATGATCGACAGCGCCTGCCATGACGGATTGGCAGTTGTGGTGGCGGTTCCGGCAGTTCCCGGTGGAACGAAGCGCGCGGCGGCAATGATCGAACCGCTGGCGATGTCGTCAGCCAGCACGTCGCGATCAATGGCGATGGAGAGCGCCTGGCGCACACGCTTGTCGTTATAAGGTGGCTTGGTGGTATCAAAGCCGAAATAGATGGTGCCTTGCAGGGGGGCGATCATCAGCTGCTCGCCGTAGGCAAGGCGCAACGCCTTGATCTGGTCGCTTGGCACATCGGGCAGAAAATCGAGTTCACCGGCACGAAAGCGCCGCACACCGGCGGCGAGGTCCTTGACGAGGATATAATCGACAACATCGATGCTGATGGAAGCGGCGTCATGGAAGCGGATATTCTTCGTCAGGCGGATATGCGAGCCCGGTAGGTTCTCGGCAAGCACATAGGCGCCATTGCTCACCAGTTTTCCCGGTGCAGCGAAGGCAGCGCCGTGGGCAGCGAGGCTCGCGCGATGAACGGGGAGCGTTGTTTGATGGGCGAGCAAGTCAAGAAAATAGGGTGTCGGCGTTTCAAGGGTGATGATCAGCGTATGGTGATCTGGCGCGGCTATACCGAGCGTTTCGGGCGGCTTCGTGCCGGCACTGATCGCCTCGGCATTGCGCACGGGGTAGATGACATTGGCGTATTCAGCACCGATTGAGGGGTCGACGAGGCGACGCAGTGCGACAACGAAATCCTCCGCCGTGACCGGATCACCGTTTGACCATTGCCCATCATGCCTCAGCTTGAAGGTATAGGTCAGCGCATCGGCTGACACCGCCCAGCTTTCAGCGGCACCCGGCGCCAATTCGCCTGCCCGGTCCTGGATCAGCAGACCTTCGAAGAGATCGCGAAGGATATGGGCTTCAGCGAGCGTGGAGCTGCGCTGCGGATCGAGCGTTTCAGGTTCGGCGTCATTGCCACGATTGAAATGAACAGCGGCGCCCGCCGGCCTTGCCGGGAGCGCCGCTGTCATCAAATTTACCACGACAAACAGGGCGGGCGCGAACCATGCAAAGCAGAGCCGCGCCCTCGTCATCAATGGGCGACGAACATCGTCGAATTGTCATCATCAGCGGTCTTGGCGCCGCCGGCGATCACTTCACCCTCCTCCCAGGTCGTAGGTTCGGGCAGACGAACGAGGGCGTGCTTCAGCACCTCATCCATGCGCTTGACCGCGATGATGGTAAGGCCGTTCTTCACGTTGTCGGGGATTTCGGCGAGGTCCTTGACGTTGTCGTCAGGGATAAGAACCGTCTTCAACCCGCCGCGCAACGCCGCCAGAAGCTTTTCCTTCAGGCCGCCGATCGGCAGCACGCGACCGCGCAGCGTGACCTCGCCGGTCATCGCCACGTCGCGCCTGACCGGAATGCCCGTCATCACCGAGACGATGGTGGTCGCCATGGCGATGCCAGCGGACGGACCATCCTTCGGTGTGGCGCCCTCGGGGACATGGACGTGGACATCACGACGATCAAAGAGCGGTGGCTTGATACCAAAATCAATCGCCCGCGAGCGGACATAGGAGGCCGCTGCCGAAATCGATTCCTTCATCACCTCCTTGAGATTGCCGGTGACGGTCATTCTGCCTTTGCCAGGCATCATGACTGCTTCAATCGTCAGCAACTCGCCGCCCACTTCCGTCCACGCCAGCCCTGTGACAACGCCGACCTGATCTTCATCCTCAGCCGCACCGAAGCGGAATTTCGGAACACCCAGATAGGACTCAAGCCCGTCCCTGGTGACCTTGACGCTCTTGCGCTTGCCCTTGGAGGCGACCAGCTCCGTCACGCCCTTGCGGCACAGCCGGGCGATTTCGCGCTCAAGATTGCGTACTCCGGCTTCGCGCGTATAGCGGCGGATGACTTCCAGCAGCGCGTCGTCCTCAACCGACCATTCCTTGTCGCCAAGACCGTGGGCGGTGAGCTGATGAGGAATGAGATGGCGCCGGGCGATCTCGACCTTTTCATCCTCGGTGTAGCCGGCGATACGGATGATCTCCATGCGGTCGAGCAGCGCTGGCGGGATGTTCAACGTATTGGCGGTGGTGATGAACATCACATTCGACAAATCGTAATCAACCTCAAGATAATGATCGGCGAAGGTCGAGTTCTGTTCGGGATCGAGCACCTCGAGCAAGGCGGACGACGGATCGCCGCGGAAATCCATGCCCATCTTGTCGATCTCATCGAGCAGGAAGAGCGGGTTGGTCTTCTTTGCCTTCTTCATCGACTGGATGATCTTGCCAGGCATCGAGCCAATATAAGTGCGGCGATGCCCGCGGATTTCCGCCTCATCGCGCACGCCACCCAGCGATACGCGGACGAATTCGCGCCCGGTCGCCTTGGCGATCGATTTGCCAAGCGAGGTCTTGCCGACGCCTGGCGGGCCGACGAGGCAGAGGATCGGACCTTTCAGCTTGTTCGAGCGGCTCTGGACGGCGAGATACTCGACGATGCGCTCCTTGACCTTCTCAAGCCCGTAATGATCGTGCTCCAGCACGTTCTGGGCTGCGCTCAACTCCTTGTTGACGCGTGCCTTGCCGCCCCACGGGATCGACAGCATCCAGTCGAGATAATTGCGCACGACGGTTGCTTCCGCCGACATCGGCGACATCTGGCGCAACTTTTTCAGTTCGGCAATCGCCTTTTCGCGCGCTTCCTTGGACAGCTTGACGGTGCGGATCTTCTCTTCGATCTCGGCCAGATCGTCCTTACCATCCTCATCGCCAAGTTCGCGCTGGATCGCCTTCATCTGCTCATTGAGATAATACTCGCGCTGCGTCTTCTCCATCTGGCGCTTGACGCGGCTGCGGATCTTTTTTTCCACCTGGAGGACCGAGATTTCGCCTTCCATAATACCAAGAATGCGCTCTAGGCGTGCCTGAACGGTCGGCAGTTCCAGCAGTTCCTGCTTCTCCGGGATTTTTACGGCAAGGTGCGCTGACACCGTGTCAGCAAGCTTGTCCGGCTCACTGATCTGCGTCACGGCAGCGACGATTTCAGCCGACAATTTCTTGTTGAGCTTCACATAGTTTTCGAACTCGGCAACGACCGAGCGCATGGTCGCGTCGACGGCCACCTTGTCACTCTTCCCATCGTCGATGAGATCGGCCCGTGCCTCGTAGAATTCCTGGCGCGGATTATAACTGACGACGCGCGCACGCGCCGTTCCCTCGACCAGAACCTTGACGGTATTGTCAGGCAGTTTCAGCAACTGCAGCACATTGGCGAGCGTGCCAACCTCATAGATAGCATCGTGCGCTGGATCATCATCGCCGGCATTGCGCTGGGTCACCAGCATAATCGGGCGATCGGTACGCATGGTTTCCTCAAGCGCACGGATTGATTTCTCGCGCCCGACAAACAGAGGTACAACCATGTGTGGAAACACCACGATGTCACGCAGCGGCAGGACGGCGTAAACGTCCGATTTCTGGATCGTCGGGGGTGTCTTGTTCTTGTCGCTCATTGTTCAATTCCTTTCCGCGCGTCGTCGCGTCGGCAGTCCCACAGCCCGGTTTCGAGGACGTCGTCACTGACGACACCGGGTGCTCGTGTTCGAGGGCAACGAATCTTTGAAGACCAGCTTACGCTTCCACAGACCTGACTGCCAGAGAGGCTGCCATCGTCTGTCTTGTTGAGGGCTAGGTGGTTACGGCCTTGTAAATTGTCAAGAATGCAATGCTGGCCGGTCAACATCACGAGCGCAAGGTAACATCATGGCAAAAACAGAATTCACGGGTTTATGCCGTAGCTGCGCACACAGGGCACATATGAACCGGCCCAGTAACCGCCATTTTGCGACGCGCACAGGCTTCGGATGTCCGCTGCCTCACTGGCGCCCCGCTGTTCGGCGCGGTGCTGCTGCAATACCGGGCTGCTGTTGACGCGGCGCAGAAAACCCTGAGCACTGGGAAGCAGCTGCGCGCAGCGGCGCGCATAAGGGCTGCCTTCGTTGATGCAGTCACGCAAATTACTGATGAGAGATTCCGAATTGTACTGACATTCGTCCTTATCAATCGCCGAGCGGGAGGCGGCGCATTGCTGGCGCGTGTAGGCGTATTGCCGCTCGGGATTCCATTGCGCTGCCGCCGGGTCTATCGACAGCTGCAGACAAGCCGCGACGACCACCACAAACACCGCCAGGTACCGCATCGCGAGCCCTCTATCCAGTTATCCCTTACCTTGGGGAATAGAATAGAAGGGGGCTGCTTTACAAGCCCTGTTTGCTTCAGGCGGTTGCGCCTTTTTCCTCGGGACGGTCGCTGTAAATATAGAGCGGACGTCCCTTCCCTTCGACAACCTCTCCCGACAGCACAACTTCCGAGACACCTTCAAGGCCGGGAAGATCGTACATTGTCTCCAGCAATATGCCTTCCATGATGGAGCGAAGTCCGCGCGCGCCAGTCTTGCGGTCGATCGCCTTGCGGGCGATGGCGCGCAGAGCGTCATCCTTCACGCTGAGATCGACCTGTTCCATCTCAAAAAGACGCTGATACTGCTTGACGAGGGCATTTTTCGGCTCGGTCAGGATTTTGATCAGCGCATCCTCGTCGAGATCGCCAAGGGTCGCGATGACCGGCAAACGGCCGATGAATTCAGGAATAAGGCCAAACCGCAACAAATCCTCGGGTTCGACCATGCGGAACAGTTCGCCGGTGCGACGATCCTCGGGAGCTGCGACGTTGGCGGCAAAACCGATCGAGGTCGAGCGCGAACGCTGCGAAATGATCTTTTCGAGGCCGGCAAACGCACCGCCACAGATGAAAAGGATGTTGGTCGTATCGACCTGCAGGAATTCCT